>FWWL01000246.1_pt1 | contig 84292 bp, 78 predicted proteins | sample 2228331 | NCBI WGS metagenome assembly FWWL01 (sample SAMEA103939775, study PRJEB20133) | metagenome | reverse complement strand
TGCTCGCCATGCTGAAGATCTGGAACGAGGTGTTCTGGAAAGAACGTCCGGACGCCGATGATGGCGACGCCGCCCAGCCGCTCGGGTTGCGGCTGGTGGCTCCCGTGCTCCTCCTGGTCGTCGTCACCATCGGCCTGGGTATCGCAGCCGAGCCGGTTCTCGTCCTCTCGACCCGCGCTGCCGAACAACTGCTGGATGCCCAGGGCTACCGTGACGCTGTATTCAGTATCGTCGCCGATCTACCCGCGCACGCGTTCCGTGGAGGTGCCCCATGAACGCGCTCCTTCTCAACATGCTCCTCGCTCTCGTGTGGATGATGGCGGTCGGCCGCTTCACGTTCCATCAGCTTCTGCTCGGTTTCCTGCTCGGGTTCCTCGTCGTTTCGGTCGTTGAGCCACTGTGGGGCGGTGGGACGTACGCTCGGCGCGTCTTCCGATTCGTTCGTTTCGCTGGTTTCTTCTTCTGGGAACTCCTCCTGAGCAGTTTGCGCATCGCCTACGATATCGTCACGCCCGAGCTGCATGCCCGCCCGCACATCTTCGCCGTTCCGCTTGATGCTCGCACCGACACGGAAATCACGCTCGTCGCCAATTTCCTCTCGCTCACCCCCGGCACGCTCTTGCTGGACGTTTCGACCGACCAGCGGACACTCTACGTCCACACGATGTACACGGAGAACCGCGAGCGCTTCATCACTGAGGTGAAGCAAGGGCTCGAAGCACGACTGCTGGAGGTCCTGCGATGATCGAGCAGTTGATCGGGCTGCCCACGCAATCGCCGTTCCTCGTTGCGGCGATGCTCCTGCTCGTCGTCGCCCTCGTTTTCGCCTTCGCACGTGTGGTGCGCGGTCCGACGATTCCCGATCGCGTCGTCGCGCTCGACGTGATGGCGACACTCGTCGTCGGGCTCTTGCTCCTGCTCGGGGCCGTGCTCGGAATGCTGGCTATCGTCGACATCGCCATCGTCCTCGCCCTCATCGCCTTTCTCAGCACAGTCGCCTTCGCCTCGCTCGTCGAACGGAGGACGCGCGAATGATCGAGATCGTGACCGGCCTCCTGGCACTCTCCGGTTCGCTGCTCATGCTGATCGCAGCGATCGGCCTGCTCCGCATGCCCGATTTCTACACGCGCATGCAAGCGGCCGCGAAGGCAGGAACGCTCGGCATTCTGCTCGTGGTCACCGCGACCGGGCTCGTGCTGGGCAGTGTCTCCGCCCTGCTCCATGCGCTTCTCGCGAGCCTCTTCTTCCTCCTCACGACACCGATCTCCGCGCACCTCCTGGGACGCGCCGCCTACCTCTCGGGAATCCGCCCCTGGGTGCTCGAAGATGACCTCGCGGGTCGCTATCACCCGGCGACCCACGAATTGGCGAGCGTCCCTGATGCAGATCCTCCAGAGTGAGCGAGCAAAAAAGCGCGAGACGACTCCCTCCTGGAAATCGTCCCGCGCCGCTTCAGCGCACGAAGCGATGCGGTCTTACGCCTTCTCGGCGCCCGCGCTCTCTTGCGCCTGCTGCTTGCGTGCCCGCTTCGCCTCCCGCCAGCGCAGCATCGCTACCGCGTCTTCCTGCGTCAAGGGCACCCGGCCGCGCTCGGTCTGCCGGTATTTGAACGGATACCGGTGCGGAAGACTGTGCTTCGGCTGCTGGAGCCGCTGGTTGATACGCTTCGCAGCTTGCCGACGGAGCTTCCGGGCCATCGATTCGATCGACATCGTGTCTTCCTCCTCTTCCTCCACGGTTCGTCAGGGTGCGTGCTCGCGCCGCGGCACGAAGGTATTCAACGTCTCCGCCTCTTCCTCACCGACGACATGCGCACCGTGCGGAACGCCGCCGGGTATCACCACGACATCGCCCGCTTCGGCGATCAGCTCGGCACCATCCAGCTGGAAGGCCAGTGTCCCGCGGAGCACGACGGTGATCTGTTCTTCCGGATGCGCGTGAATCGGAAACACCGAGCCGGGCGCATACCGGTACCGGACCAGCGTCTGCCGTTCGGCATGCACCGTCTGCCGGACTACACCTGATTGCGGCGCCTCTTCCGCCACGTTCGACCAGCGATACAGCATGACACGTTCTGCAGCAGCCATCGGTCGACCCGTTCAATCGAGCGGCGGAAGCCCGAGGCCGCAGCGCTCGCGCACGACCGCCATCTTGGCTGCAGCCAGCTCGCGTGCCCGGGCCGCACCTTCCTGGAGCGTCCGGATCACGATACGCGGATCCGCCATCAGTTCCTCGAGCTTTGCCTGGATCGGTGCGAGCGCCTCGATGATCACCTCGGCGAGATCCTGCTTGAACTGCCCGTATCCCTTCCCGGCGTAGCGCTCCTCGAGTTCCGGAATCGAAAGCCCCGAGAGCAGGGAATAGATCGTCAAAAGGTTCGAGATCGCCGGTTTGCGCTCCTCGTCGTAGCGGATCACCGTCTCGGAATCGGTGACCGCCTTGCGGATCTTCCGGCGGATCACGTCCGGCGGGTCACGCAACTCGATCCGGCTGTCCGGATCCGGATCACTCTTGCTCATCTTCTTGTGCGGGTCAGTGAGCGACATGATGCGCGCCCCAGCCGGCTTGATGTCCGGCTCCGGCACGACGAACGTCTCACCGAACGTGTGGTTGAAGCGGATCGCCAGATCGCGTGTCAGCTCGATGTGCTGCTTCTGATCCTCGCCCACCGGTACGACTGCAGCGTCGTACAGCAAGATGTCCGCAGCCTGCAGGACCGGATAGAAGAACAACCCAGCACCGACCCGTTCGTTTCCCTTCGATTTCTCCTTGAACTGCGTCATCCGCCGTAGCTCGCCGAACGTGGCGAGCGTACCCAGGATCCAGCACAGTTCCGTATGCTCACGCACGTCCGACTGGACGAAGAGGATCGAGCGCTCGGGGTCGATACCGGCTGCGAGCAAGACGCTCGCGACCTCGAGCGTTCGCTGCCGGAGCTCATGCGGATCGTACGGCACCGTCATCGCGTGCAGGTCGACGATACTGAAGATGTTGTCGTACTGATCCTGCTGGAGTACCCAGTTCCGGATCGCCCCGAGGTAGTTCCCGAGGTGAATCCCCCCTGTCGGTTGGATGCCCGAGAACGCGCGCGGCTTCCCCGCCATCCTCGCTCCTCCTGCATTCCGATCGTCGAGGATACCACGGCGCCGGACGATAGGACCCGCTCGCCGCCCACGGCTCCTCACGACGCCGCGGCATGACCAGGCTCTTCGACCTCCAGAGCTCGACGCAGTGCCTCCGGGATCGGTACCGGCCGCATCGCCCGCGTATCCACGAACACCTGTACCATATGGCCTTTCACAGCAGGTTCATGCTCGCCGTCCTTCACCAACTCGAAATCGAGCCGGAGCGACGAGCGCCCGATCTGGCTCACCCACAGCCGGCAGACGCCGCGATCGTAGACCCACAGCGGCCGCTCGTAGTCGACCTCGACATGGACGCGCGGGTTCGCTACACCGAGTTCGCGCATCATGCGGATCGTCGTGAAACCGATCTGTGCGAACAGCTCGTGTTCGGCCTGTGCTACGTAGCGAAACACATTGGGATAGTAGATGAGCTGCGCCGGATCAGCATCGCCCCAGTAGACAGTGAACGGGACCTCGACCTGGCGCACGTGTCCCCCTTTCCGCGATACACACGCTACCGCTATAGAGCCAGCTCGTTGCACATCAGCGCGTCGCCAACGGCTCGGGCATGACACCGGGCGCTTGCGATCGTTCCGTCGTTCGCATCACCAGTGCGGCCGGTACGGTCATGCCGATCAGCACGGCACCAGCGACCGTGAACGGCACCCAGTGTCCCTGCGCATACAGTACGGAGCTCCCCAGAGCACTCACCGCCGCCCCCGCGATCCCTGCAGTCGTGTAGGCCCCCTGAATTCTGCCCTGATACTCCGGCCCGGCGATCGCCGAGAGGTAGGCATCAACTGACGGTGTCAGCAGTCCAGCGATCGCCCCCTCCATCGCCCCGAGAGTGAGCAGGAGCGGTACCGACGGAATGCCGTAGCCCACCACGATGCCTCCGAGAATGACCGAGAGGAATGCAACGCGTCGCCAGCGCGACTGGCGATTGGCCAGTCGCCCTCCGATGGGCAACGTCATCAGGTTCGTCAACGAGAACGCAGTGTAGGAGAGGCCCAGCTCCAGCTCGCTCGCACCGATCTCATCGAGGTAAATGCTCCAGATGCCGGAAAAGATTCCGACCGGAACCTCGAACCCGAAGGCGAGCAGCATCGCTGCCGCGAGCGCTGGTCCCATGAGCTTCCGGAAGGAACGCCGGCCTGCCTCGACGGGCGGCACCACGGGTGCGAGGCGCACTCGCCGGAAGAGGAACCACGCTGGGACGACCAGTACCATCTCGCCGAGCCCGCTGAACAGGAGAAGCGGAACCTTCCCAATCGCGGCCGCCAGGAGCCCTCCCATCGCTGGGCCCAGGAGCCAGCCAACGTTGAGCATGCCCCAAAAGGCAGCGAAAGCTTCCCCACGCCGCTCGAGCGGGGTCAGATCGGCGATGAGCGCGCGCACCGCCGGGTACACGAGCGAGAGGCCGATCCCTTGAACGAGCCGGAGCAGGATGAACAGCCAGGTCGAGTCAGCCCACACGAACGCCGCGGTCGCCGCACCTTCGATGAGGAGACCCGCGAGAACCGGCCTCACCCGTCCGAAGCGATCGGCCAGCGCACCCGCGGGGAGCTGGAAGACGAGTTGCGCCAGCATGAAGGCCGACGCCATGAGACCGACCGTACCGTAGGACGCCCCCCGCTCGCGTGCGACGAGCGCCAGGAACGGTACGACCAGACCCGTCACCAGTCCTGCCAGAAGCGTCAGCCCCAACACGGCGCGTAGCGGCGCCTGCCGCAGCACCCAGGGACGCGGGACGAGCTGTCGCACGGCTCCGTACTCCTCGCGGTCAGAAGCTCAACGAACCCGCGTCGCTGCCTGGGCGCGCTCGGCAACCAGGGCCGAATGGCGCAGCACCGGAAAGCGAAGAGCGACCAGCACGATCGCGGCGATGGCAACGAGCGTCAACACAGTCACAGCGAGTGGTGCTCCCCAGGTATCAGCGATCGCTCCGGCCGGCAACGTTCCGACCGGGAGCAACCCCCAGGTCAGGAGATAGACGCTGAGGACACGGCCACGGATGCTGTCATCGACCGCGAGTTGGAGGAGCGTATTCGTGGACGCCATGTACACGGCACCCGCCCCACCAGCCAGCAGCAAGAACACGCCAGCGAGCCACGCAGCCGGTGCATGAGCGAACGCGAACACGGTGAGCGCGAAAGCGAGCACACTGATGACGAGGACCCGCGGCGACTCGCCGATGCGCCGTCGTGCAGCGACCGCTACCGAGCCTGCGACTGCACCGAGACCGTTCAATGCCATCAGGATACCGAGGCCAGTCGCTCCCAACCCGAGCTCGTCACGCGCGAAGACAGGTAGGAAGTTCATGTACGGGAAGATGAGCAACGTGGGCAACGCAGCCAGCGCCATCAGGGCCAGAAGTTGTTCCCGCCGCCAGACCGTCTGCAGCCCTTCCACGAACGAGCGCCAGAAGGTACCACCACGCCCTGCCGGTACGACGCGGGGCAAACGCGCAGTGATCGCCACTGACGCGACCTGAAAGACGGCACACACAGCGAAGGCACCAGTCAAACCGATCGCCCCGACGAGCGGTCCAGCCATGGCTGGACCGACGATGCGCGGCGCATTCTGGGCCGTCGAGGTCAAGGCAACCGCATTGGCCAGCGCCTCACGGCCGACCAGGTTCGCGACCAGCGCACTGCGTGTCGCGAAGACGAAGGCCATACCTGTCCCCGAGAGGAAGGCTGCGAGGAGCAACTGCCAGGGACGGAGCCAGTCGAACCACAGAAACACCACCAGAACGACCGTGACGAGCGCCACGACGATTTGCGCGAGGAGCAGAACAGCCCGACGGTCAAACCGGTCGATGAGGACACCGGCTGGCAGACTCACGATGAGCATCGGGATGCCATTGAGAAAGCCGGTCAATCCGACGAAAAACGGGGAGTCCGTGAGCAGCAGTGCCAACCAGCCGATGAGGAGCGACCACATCCAGAACGCAGCATTGGTGGTCAAGGTCGTCCCGAAGAGCACGCGAAATGCGGGATACATCCGCAGCGAATAGAGCACATCGATGCGGCCGCTCTCCGGCCGCGTGTCCGTACCACCCTGTACCATCGCGGCCCCCACACGAGCTCCATCCTACCATGCCGTCGAGACAGGTAGCCGCGACGCTGTTCGCGATACACGAACGCCTCGCTTGCGCACGCGGTCGTCACGTCTTACGAATAAAGTAACAGTCTCTCACCTGGCGAGAAGGGTAAGGAGGATACCGTGCGCCTCGGTCGGTTCATTATCGACACGCATGTCCATGCTCAGCGCTTCGCCGCTGGGCCACGTCTCCAAGGCAGCACGAGCTATACCGATCTCGCGCAAGCGATGATGGACATGACCCCCTATGACAACTCCCCGCGCCTCCTCTACGACATGGAACGCTACGGCGTCGATATGTGCGTCCTCCTGCCAGGGCAGTGGTTCACGAACGAGATCAACGCGCAGCTCGTCGAAAAGTACCCGGATAAGTTCGTCGCCTGCTGTACTGCGTGCGAAATCCATCACAAGGCGATGCGCGGTGAGATCGAGTGGACGATCGAGGCGGCGGCGCAGGAGATCGACCAGCTCCTCGCCACCGGCAAGTTCGTCGGCATCGGCGAAGGGATCCCCAGCGACCCCACCCGCCGCCAGCGCGGCAAGTCGATCAGCATGACCGAGCGTCTCGACGAAATGCGCGTCATCCTCCAGGTCGCCCGCAAGCACCGCGTCCCCGCCCGCATCCACACCGGCGTCGTCCAGGGTTACCCCCTCACCCACCACGCCATGCCGGAAACGATCCACATCCTCTGGGTCGCCGACCTGGCCGCCGAGTTCCCCGATGTCCCCCTCATCCTCGACCACGGCGGCCTCCAAGCCGGCTACCTCGAACGCTGGGTCGATGAGGCCCTCCACGTCGCCGGCGCCTTCGACAACGTCTGCCTCGAAGTCGGCCTTTGGTGGACCGAGCTCATCGAAAAGGCGCTCGCCGACCCCAACGTCGGCCCGGAAAAGCTCCTCTTCGGCACCGACTGGGGCGCCTCCATGCCCTTCTACTGGAGGCCAGCCCCCCATCCCCGCTCCTTCCCCCAGCAGATCCGCAAGTGGGGTATCCCCCGCCACCAGGTCGACTACTGGGGCTGGAGCTTCCGCCAGTTCCTCAAGCTCGACATCCCCCAGGACGACCTCAACCTGATCCTGGGCGGCAACGCCGTGCGCATCTTCCGCCTGGAAGATCGGCTCCCCCACCGCCGCCTCTTCCGTCCGGTCGAAGGGCCCTGGAAGGAGGCGTAAGGCGCCATGCTCCCCAAGCAGCTCCCGTGGTACGACACCAGCAACCCCGCCCTCGACCGCTTGCCCCCGGAGGCGGTGCGCAGCCTCCAGCTCCGGCGCCTCCAGGCGATGGTCGAGTACGTCTACCACTCCAGCCCCTTCTACCGCCAGAAGTTCGACGCCGCGGGGGTGCGCCCGGAGGAGATCCGCTCGCTCGACGACCTCCGGCGCCTCCCCTTCACCACCAAAGCCGAACTCCAGGCCGACCAGGAAGCACACCCACCCTTCGGCAGCTACGTCTGCTCCCATCCCTCCACCTGGTACCGGGCCTTCGCCACCTCCGGCACGACCGGCCGCCCCCTCAAACGCCTCCTCTCCCACCGCGACTGGGAACTGTACGGGGCGCTGGTCCGTCGCCGGAGCTACTGGACGCCAGCTGGCGATACCTATCCGACCATCGTCGTGTCGCTCCATCCAACCGACGGCCTCTTCGGCCCAACCCTCGGGATGGAGGCCGAACGCCGGCCAGGTACGGTTCGTGTCGGACTGGGCCGGTACCGATCGGAGCAGAAGGTGCGACTTCTTCACGAACTCCGGCCGACCGTCGTGACCGGCACGGTGTCCTACCTGCTCTACCTGGGACGGCTCGCCGAGGAGATGAACATGCCGTTCCGCGAGGTCGACTCGATCCGAGCGCTCACCACCGGCTTCGAGCCCGGTGCTTCGGAAGAGCCCACCGTGCGGCGTATCAAACAGCTCTGGGGCGAGCAGGTCGCCGTGATCGAAACCTATGGGATGACCGAAATTTTCGGCTACGGCGGTGGGTGCCCGGAGAACCCACGCCTCCACATCCCCTGTGACGCCGTACTGACCGAGGTCATCGATCCACAGACTGGCGACCCGGTTCCTCCGGGTGAACTCGGGGAACTGGTCTTCACGAACCTGATCGGTGACACGCAGCCCTTGCTCCGTTACCGCTCCGGCGATCTCGCGCGGGTTGATCCCGCTCCTTCCTGCGGCTGTGCGAGTGTCGTCCTCCTCGGCAGTATCGAAGGTCGGGTCGACGACATGATCGTCTACCGGGGCGTCAATATCTATCCTTCGGCTGTCGAGCGGGTCATCCACAGCTTTCCGGAACTCGCTGACGAGTTCCAGCTCGCGCTACGCGGCCCGTGGGAACGCCCGGAGCTGGTCGTCCGCGTGGAACCGGTGTCGCCCGCAACCACCGTTCCGGTCGAGCGGCTGGCGACAGCGCTCCACGCTGCGCTCGGTGTACACGTCACGGTCGAAGGCTGTCCGCCGGGGACGCTCCCGCGCAGCGACTACAAGGCGCGACGGATCGTAGACGAGCGCGTGCGATGAATCCCGACCGCTCCGAACGAGTCCGGCACCGCAATCATCGGATATGCGCTTCTACCCATCAGCGCAGCCTACCAGCGACCCTGTCGCCCGTCATCGGGGCGCCGTACCGTCAGCACTGGTATCGTCATCCCTGCAAGGGCGCTCGGAACGTTCGCGTAGGAGTGGACGATGAGTCGAACACATTCGGTTACCGAAGAAGCGCCACAGCTCTACCGCATCGCTGTTCCGCTCTGGCCGCACCATCCGCTCGGTCACGTCAATGTCTATCTCGTCCTTTCGCAAGACGGGCCTATCCTCATCGACTGTGGGCCAGATACCGACGAGGCATACGACACGCTGCTCGACGCGTTGCGCGCGCTCGGCATCAGGCTCGACGATCTCCACCTCATCGTCCTCACGCACGCCCACCCGGACCACTGTGGGCTCCTCCCCCGCTTGCGCCAGCACGGTGCTGTCCGTTGCCTGGCGCATCCGTACGAGCAGCCAACCTCGCCACCTGCCAGCTCGCCGCTGGAGGTGACGTTCCACGAGTGGCTCAACCAGGCCGGTGTCCCGGAAGCTGACCGGGACACCTTCCGCGAAATCGCCTCCCGCTTCCGGCAACGTTCCTGCACGGTCGCGATCGACCGCTCGCTCACCGGTGGGGAGACGTTCGTGTGGCCCCCCTTCACCTTTCGGGTCCTCTGGGTGCCTGGCCATGCGCCGGGGCTCCTCTGTCTCTACGAGCCGACGCGCCGGCTCCTCATCGCGAGCGACCATATCCTCCCCGATACCAGTCCTCATATCGGCTCGCTGCCAGGGCGCACCGACAAGCCACTCTCCGCCTATCTCGCCTCGCTCGAACGCGTCCGGAGACTCCCGGTCGAGCGCACGCTGCCTGGCCATGGGGAACCGTTCGGTGATGCACGTCCTCGGATCGACGAGCTCATCGCCCACCATCGCGAGCGCCTGCAGGAAATCCTCACTGTCCTGGCCGAGGGGCCACAGACCGCCTACCAAGTAGCGACCCGCCTCAGTTGGCTGGGGCAGCGCGAGAGCTGGACGCAACTGGATCCGTTTCAACGGTTCCTCGCCCTGACCGAAACGCTCGCCCACCTGGAACACCTCGTCGATCTCGGCGAAGTGCTCGTCAGCGAAGGGCAGTACACCCTCGCACCGCTCTGAGTCCGACCGCGACGCAACCGGCCTGAGCCAGATCCTCGCGCCGAACGCTCAGTTCCCGCAGCCCTCCGGTTACAATGCCGGTGGATGGATGCGGAGACTCAGTTGGTTCGAGGAGCGCACCGATGGACACGATCGAGAAGTACCGCGAGTACGTGTGCACGAGCTTCGTCGCGGCCGTCGAGCCGGTCGTCGTCGAGCGTGCCAGTGGAGCGACCGTCTACGATACCGAAGGTCGCGCGTACATTGACTGCTTCGGTGGCATCGCAGTGACCAACGCCGGCCACTGCCATCCGAAGGTCGTCGCGGCAGCCCAGGCACAGGCGGGAAAGCTCGTCCACGCCGCGAGTTACGTCTATCACGTCCCGGTCGTCGCCGACCTAGCGGAACGGCTCGCCCAGATCACACCGGGCCGGCTCAAGAAGACCTTTTTCGGGAACAGCGGCGCCGAAGGGATCGAAACGGCGCTGCGTATGGCGAAGGCGTACACCGGCAAGAACGAGTTCATCGCGCTCACCCATTCCTTCCACGGCCGCACGGTCGGCACGCTGTCGGTCACCGGCAACATGCTGCGCAAGAAGCGCGGTGGGCCGTATCTCCCCGGGGTCGCCTTCGCACCGGCGCCCTACCTCTACCGCAACCCGTTCGGCACCGACGATCCCGAGGTGCTCGCTCAGCGCTGCGCCGAGATGGTCGAGTGGGCGATCAAGTACCAGACATCCGGCAACGTGGCTGCCTTCATCGCCGAACCGGTTCTCGGTGAAGGCGGGATCATCGTCCCACCGGCCAACTATTTCCACTACGTGAAGGAGATCCTCGACCGCTACGGCATCCTCTTCATCGTGGACGAGGTGCAGAGCGGCTTCGGGCGTACCGGCAAGCTCTTCGCTATCGAGCACTACGGCGTCGAGCCGGACATCATGGTGCTGGCCAAGGGGATCGCCGACGGTTTTCCGCTGTCGGCCTGCATCGCCCGCGCCGAGATCGCCGACGCGTTCCAACCCGGCGAGCACCTCTCGACCTTCGGTGGGAACCCGGTCTCCTGCGCCGCCGCGCTGGCGAACATCGAGGTGATGCTGGAGGAAGACCTCCCCGGCCAGGCCGCACGCAAGGGGGAGCAGGCGCTCGCCCAACTGCGCGAACTGGCGAGCGAGCATGAACTCATCGGCGACGTGCGCGGTATCGGCCTCATGATCGGCATCGAACTCGTCACCGACCGGCGTACCAAGCAGCCGGCGGCCAAACAGGCGGCCGCGCTGCGCGCCTACTGTCGGGAACACGGCGTCCTGGTCGGCGTCGGCGGGCAGGAGGGGAACGTCGTCCGGATCCAACCCCCGCTGACGATCAGCTGGGAGGAGTTGGAACGAGCCCTCGCTGTCCTCGCCGATGGCTTGCGCACAGTGCGCGCTAGCTGACGGCCAGAGCGGAGCAACGTCACTCTCCACCGATCGCCGCGCCGACTCGCCGGTTGCGCACGATCGCGTTCCCGGGTTCGTCACGCGCACGCAGCTCCAGCACGCGGTAGCGGAGTGGCTCACCACGTACCTGCAGCTGGGGCAGCGTTGAGCCAGGTCCGCGCCGTCCGCTGCGGCCCACGACTGCGGAACGCTCACGCCTCCGCAGAAGGCAGGAGGTCGCGTCGGCCCTGCCCGAGCCGCACCGGCACGACAGTCGCGGCAGCAGCGACGTCCTGGCGGCGCGACGCAGCAGTGCGCAGCCTCGCAACGGTGCAGCCGGCAGCCAGGGCGATCGCCGCCTGGTTCGTTGCAGCTCGCCGGGCGTGCTACCATTCGATCGGTACGCGCACCAGCTGGTCACGAGGAGGGACATTCGTGCTTCGCTCTCTGTTCGAGGGGATCGTGGTCGGTTGTCTTTCGGTCGTCATCCTGGTTGTCGCGCTCAGCGTGGGACTCGCCGTCGTCGCCGGTCTGCGCGGAGGAGCTGGCGACACGATGGTCTTCCCACCAGCTCTCGGAATCATCGAGATCGCCCTCTTCTTCGCGTTTTTCCTCGTCATCGTCATCGGTTGGATGCTCGGTCGAGCGCTCCTGAGTCGTCGCAGCTGAGCATCACGACCAGACCGCGGCCGCCCCCGGTTCCGGCCGGTGCATGCTACACTGCACCTGTCACCTCGCACCGACACGAGCCCGAGAGGAGCAGAAGCCATGCCCGCACGGAACCTGAACCACGTCAGCATCGTCGCGAAGAACCTCGAAGAGTCCGTTCGCTTCTACGAGGACGTGTTCGGACTCGAGCGCATCCCGACGCCCAACTTCGGCCATCCTGTCCAGTGGCTGCGCGTCGGTGATCTCCAGCTCCACATCTTCGAGCGGCCAGAAGACGCACGCCGTTACGCCCACTTCGCGCTGACCGTCGATGACTTGGTCTCGGTGTACGAGAAGGCACGCGCCCGCGGTTGCCTGGACGGCGACACGTTCACGCACCACCTCGTCCAGCTGCCCAACGGCAACGTGCAGCTCTACGTGCGCGATCCGGCTGGCAACCTGATCGAGGTCAACTATCCGAGCATCGAGACGCTGCCGCCCGAACTCCAGGCGGAATGCGTCCGGCTCGAGGACCGGCATCCGCAGAACGACTGGAACCGCCAGGCGACCCTGTTCCTGGAACCGGTCAGCACGCCGAGCTGAAGGAGACCTTTCCAGTAGGTGGGTCGCTTCCGGCCAGCTCGCGCACCGGCCACTCCGCGAAGCACTAGCCGGCGAGCAGGGGAGGACGCACGACCGGCAGTCGTCCAGGTTCGCTCTCGGGCTCTTCCTTCGCTCATGCGGAGAGCAGCCCGGTGGCTACGATCCGGGCCAGGGCATCGTTCCCGGGAACAGCGGCTCGACAGCCCGGCCGGAATCCTGACTGGGCATGCGCCTGCTCTCCATCGGGCCTCGCGCCCCGACCAGCGGCCCACCGGCACCCACGCGGTTCCCCAGTGCGAGTCAGGAGACTCCCGTTCGACCTCTTGCCGCGCCGGACGGTTACCGTCATCATCGAATAGGAGGTACCCGCCACCAGTCGAATCGCCAGGAGTCGCTGCATGGCCACAACAGGACGAGAGTCTCTCCTCGACGGTCTCACCCCGAAGCAGCGAGCAGTCGTCACGCACGAAACCGGCCCGCTTCTGGTCATCGCTGGCCCAGGCGCTGGCAAAACCGAGGTCATGCTGCGTCGTGCTGCCTACCTGATTCTCGACCGTGGTATCGAGCCGGAGGCGATCCTGCTCACGACGTTCACGCGCAAGGCCGCCGAGGAGCTGCGCGTCCGTCTGGCACGCTTCCTCGGTGGGCGCATCGAGCGGGTACTCATCACCACGATCATGGCTTCTGCCAGTGGTTGCTCGAGCAGTTCCCCGAACGGCACCCCTACGGTCAGCCACCGCGGATCCTCGACGAGCACCTGCAGCATCTCTTCGTCTTCACTCATGCCAAGGAGTTGGGCTTGAACCAGGCGCGTGGTCGCTTGGGCGACTTCATCGCCGATGTTCTGGCTGCCTTCAACGTTTACAGCGAGAACCTCGTGGATCCCGAGGCGCTCGTGGCGCTCCTGCCATCGGCGACTGACGATCCCGAAGGTGTAGCTGTCGCCGCTGCCTACCGCCGCTACCGCCAGCTCCTGGACGAGTCCGGCTGGCTCGATTTCCCCGGGCTGCAACGCGAAGCCTACCGGCTGCTGCGCGACGATGAAGACGTCCGCACGGCTGTCCAGAACCGCTTCCAGTACGTCATCGTCGACGAGCACCAGGATACGAACGTCCTGCAGGACCTCATCCTCGGGATCGTCGCCGCACCGGAGATGAACCTGTGCGTCGTCGGCGACGACGATCAGAGCATCTCTCGATTCCGCGGCGCGACGGTGGCCAATTTCCTTCCGTTTTCCTGAACTGTACCCGCAGGCACGTCGCATCGAGCTCTCGCACAACTTCCGCTCCCGGGCACCGATCGTCCAGGTCGCATCGCGCTTGATCGCGCACAATCCCCTGCGCTACGCCAAGACGATCCAAGCCGTCCGTGGCGATGGACCGGAGGTCCTACTCTTGACGAGCGACGATGTGGACGACGAGGGTGAGCGCCTCGCCGAGCTAATCGCGACGCTGCGTACCGAGGGGGCGATCGAGCGTTGGAGCGACGTGGCCGTCCTCTACCGCAGCGTCCGCTATTACGCTCAACCCCTCCTCACAGCACTGGCGACCCGCGGCATTCCTGCAGTGGCGACAGGGAACGGCGCCTTCTTCGATCGTCCCGATATCCAGCAGCTGCGCGACCTGATCGTGACGCTCGGCTGGTCGTCGAGCTGCCGGCTCGAGCATTTCGCCGGGCCGGTACTGGATCTGGCACCGGAAACGCTCGAGCGCCTGGCCGCGTTTCCCGGCACACTCTGGGAACTGGACGAGCAGGGTCTCGCCGCCCTCGGCGTCGCCGACGAGCGCGACCGCACGCTTCTCGCCAGCATCATCGCACTGCAGCGGCGCGTCAAGGAGAAACGGCACGGCTCTATCCTCGCTCTTGTCTCTGCGATTCTCTCCTGCAGCGGGTACGTCGCTCGCTGCATCGAACGCGGGGTTACCCGAGCCGTCCTGAACCTGGCCCAATTCTCCCGGCTCGCCGCCGATTTCGACGGGCAAGAGCGTTCCGCATCGCCCTACCGCTTCGGCGAGTTTCTCCAGAGCCTACCCGAACGCTCGCTCGACGAAGCCGAGCCGGAAGACGAGGACGCAGTCCAGGTGATGACCATCCACCAAGCGAAAGGCCGCGAGTTTCCCGTCGTCATCCTCGCGTCACTGGTGGAAGGTCGCTTGCCCGGCCGGCAACGTCCGACCCGGTTCCGCATTCCTCCGGAGATCCTGCCGCGCATGAGCCCGCCGGTGATCGCGAAGCGACGCCTGGCCGACCCGGATGAAGCGCTTAGCGACCAGCGCCGGCTGGCCTACGTCGCGCTGACCCGTGCCCGCGACCTGCTCGTCTTGAGTACGCCAGCCCGCATTCGCCGCCAGCGCTGTCGCCCCTCACGCTTCCTCGACGAGATGGGGCTGGCATCGCGGGCACCGCGTTCCCCTGCGGTGCCACGCCTCTCGCTCGTTGCGACGCACGATCGCACCCGACCACGGGAACTGGGTACTTCGGCGATCGTCGCCTACGCCACCTGCCCGCTCCGCTTCTTCTTGCTCTACGAAGCGGGGTTCGAGCTTCCGGCCTGGCCGACCGTCCAACTCGGCAACGCGATCCATCTCACCCTCGCTGCCCTCCACCGTCGGGTTCTGGCTGGCGAACCGGTCGATCCTGACCTCGCTGCGACGCTCTTCGACGGCTACTGGGGACCGCTCTCCCGGCACACGTCTGCCCGGCTCGAAGGGCTGTACGAAACAGGGCGTGAGGCAGTCATCCGCTACGTCACGAAGTGGCAGCACACCTTCGAACGGATCGTCGGGGTTGAGCACCAGTTCTGTTTCCCGGTGCCTCAGGGGATCATCGCTGGACGGATCGACCTCGTCCGCGCGTTCCCGGATGGCACGGTCGAACTCGTCGACTTCAAGACCCGAGCCACCGCCGGTATCGCGCTCATCAAGCCCGATTTCCAACTTCGCCTCTACGCGGCGGCGTTCGAGCAGGTTCTGCAGCGGCCAGTCAGCCGCCTCACTGTGCATCTCTTGGCAGACGATCGTGAAGAATCGTGGGAGTGGAGCGACGAGGAACGCGCTCACATCCAAGCCGAACTCGCTGCGATCTGGGACGGCATCGCAGCTAGGCACTTCCCACCGCACCCTGGCACGCACTGCACTGCCTGTGAGGTCGCTGCGTTCTGCCCGGCCATGAAAGGAGTTTGACGGTGGCCCGGCCACGAAATCTGGATTACCGTGGTTTCTACGAACTCCTCGTCGACCATGTCCGCGACTATCGCGGCGAGGTCGACGAGATCGTGCATCTTGCTCCCGATCTCTTCCGCTTTCTCACCAACTTGCTCGAAGACTCTCGCGTCGACGCCGCAGCACGACGCCTCATCTGCGCCGCGCTCGCGTACTTCGTCGCGCCCTATGACGTCGAACCGGAAGAGATCTACGGGCCACGCGGTTTCGTGGACGATGTCTACCTCTGTGCGTCGGTAGCACGGGAGCTGCGCACGCTCCTGCCAGCCGCTGTTCTGGAAACGGCTTGGGAAGCTGAATTCCCATTCGAGGAGACGATCGACCGCGCCTACGAGCGAGCCCGCGCGGCTCTCGGTGAACGCACGACGGATGTCCTCCGGTACGTCGGACTTGCCTGATGATGTGCAGAAGCGCTCGTCGTGCAGCGCCCACACCGGTCAGCGTCCGGTGCGACTGGCAGCGCGGCACATCTCGGGAGCCGGGAGACCCACGGGAGATGCGGCGACTGCCGTTCTGTTCCTTGTCACCCGGTGGAGGGCTCTGTTAGTCTTCCCGTCGAGAACGCGATGGTTCCTTCCGTGGTCCAGCGAGACGGACAGCCGAGAGGGCAGGCTGTATGCCGGATGCAGAGCGTGCGACCGTGGAAGGGCATGAGGCAGCGGTCATCGCCGACAGCGTCTCCCGCATTTTCGGGCCACTGCGTGCCGTCGATCGGCTTTCCGTAGTGATCCCCCGTGGCGTGATCTACGGCCTTCTCGGCCCGAGCGGCTCCGGGAAGACAACCTTCCTCCGCATGGTTGTCGGTGCGCTGCGGCCGAGCGAAGGTCGACTCTGGGTCTTCGGCACCGTGATGCCCAGCCGGCGCGTCGCACAGCGGATCGGATACATGCCGCAAGCGCCGGCTCTCTACCCCGACCTGACCTTGCGCGAGAACCTGCGGTTCTTCGGTGCTGTCTATCGTGTGCCGCGCCGCCAGCTCGAGCAGCGGATCGAAGAACTCGCGACCGACCTGGATCTTCTGGCCTGGCTGGACCATCCTTTGTACCGCTTTTCCGGCGGCATGGTGCAGCGTGCCTCGCTCGCCGTTGCGCTTCTGCACGAGCCGGACCTCCTGGTGCTCGATGAGCCGACGGTCGAGCTCGACCCCCTGCTGCGCCGCATCTTGTGGGAACGCTTCCGCGCGCTCGCCAGCCGGGGAACGACGCTCTTGATCTCGACGCACAGCATGGACGAAGCCGACCGCTGCGACCTCCTCGGCTTTCTCCGCGGTGGCCGGCTGCTCGCCAGTGATACGCCAGCGGCACTGCGTGCCCTCACTGGCCAGGATTCGCTCGAAGACGCCTTTTTGGTCCTGGCCGGCTACCCCGTCTTGCCGGTGGAGCCATCGCGATGAGCTGGCAGCGTGTCCTCGCGATCACCATCCGCATCGTTCGGCAAATCCGGCGCGATCGGCGAACGCTCGCCCTCATCTTCCTCGCACCGATCGTTATCCTGTCGCTCCTCGGCTACGTCTACCGCGGTAGCTCCCGCACCATCACGCTCGCCGTCACCGCACCGGCGAACCCGCTCGCCGACGCACTGGTGGACACGCTCGCGTCACTCGCGGTTCAGGTGGAACGCCTGCCCAGGGACGAGGCGCTCGCGCGCGTCCGCTCCGGAGACGTCGCCGGTGCCCTCGTCGTCGAACCGGCTGGCGCAACGTTCGCTCTCCAGCTCTACCTCGACGGCTCCCAGCCAGGTCGAGCGCGGCAAGTGCTTGCAGTCGTGAACCAGGCGATCATGCGCACTGCGCTCGAACGACTACCTCCCGGTCTGGCGCCCCCGCAGCCAGAGATCGTATACGTCGCCGGTAGCCCGCAGTTCGACGAACTGGATACGTTCGCACCCGTCTTCATCGGGTTCTTCGCGTTTTTCTTCGTTTTTCTTCTGACTTCCGTCTCGTTCCTGCGTGAGCGACTCCAGGGCAGTATCGAGCGGCTCATCGTCTCGCCGCTCGACCGCGCGGAGATCGTCCTCGGGTATATGTTCGGTTTTTCCTTTTACGCGCTCATCCAGTCGATCGTGATGGTGCTCTTTACCGTCTACGTGCTGCGGATCCACACGGTCGGTGCGCTCTGGCTCATCATCGTCCTGACGGTCATCCTGACCGTCGGCGCGGTCAATCTCGGCATCTTCCTCTCGACTTTCGCACGAACGGAGCTGCAGGTGGTCCAGTTCATCCCGCTCGTCATCACGCTCCAGGGACTGCTCTCCGGTATCATCTGGCCGGTCGAGACGCTCCCCCGCCCGCTGCAGTGGGTCGCGCGAGTCTTACCGCTCACCTGGGCGAACGATGCCTTGCGCGCGGTCATGCTCCGGGGAGAGGGATTGAACGATCTCGTGCCACACGCGCTCGTTCTGGTCGCCTTCGCAGCACTCATGCTCGTCCTCGCGATGTCGACGCTCCGTCGGGAGGTCGCCTGAGCCGTGGCCAGTCGGCCAGTCGTCCTCGCGCTCGGTTCACAGCAGCCAGCCAAACGAGCGGCTGTCGAGCGAATCGCCCCACTCTTCTGGCTGGATTGGCAACTGGTGCCGCTCCACGTCCCGAGCAGCATTCCAGAGCAGCCGCTGAGCGACGAGGAGACCGCACTCGGCGCACTCGAGCGCGCGCAGAACGCCCGTCGGGTCGTCGATGCTGACTTCGGTATCGGCATCGAGTCGGGTGTCGCTCCCGGGCCGTTCGGTCGGTTGTACGTCGTCAGCTGGGCGGTTGTGGTCGACCGGGATGGGCACACCGGTATCGGCGGCGCTGAACGCTTTCCGCTTCCGGAAGCGGTCGCCGAACGCGTCCTGGCCGGCCTCGACCTCGCGCGCGCCATCGCAACGGTTCTCGGCTCTCGCGTCTCTCCAGAGGGCGGCACGATCGCGGTCCTCAGCGGCGGGAGACGCGAGCGGTCGGACATGCTCGCGGTGGCGCTCCTGCACGCACTGATCGATCTGGAACGACAAATCGGAACGCTTCAGGTGACGCGCTCGAGCGCCGCGCCGGGTGGAAGATGACCAGCCAGATCCCGTACGACCGTCTCCGGATCGCTTTCCGGCGGTAGGCGCAGGACAAGATGCACCGTCACACTCGCCGGCTGGAGCACAGCCGCACGACTGTCGCGGGTCAGCACCACCACGTGGTACGCGAAAGCGAGCCCGGCGACCAGCGCGAACCCGAGCGGACCGGAGGACTCCGCGAGCGCAGTCGTGAAGGTCACGAGCCCGACGATAACGAGGATCGCCTGATAGGCCACGAACCCGAGCGTCCCCAAGAGCACGAGGACACTGAGCCCCAGCGTCGCGAAGAGATAGACCCGGCGACTGACGCTCCGTCGCTCCTCCTCCGGCGAGCCTGCTGTCCGGAGCAGGACCGCGCGCCAGGAAGCGAGCCAGGTACCTGCTCCGACGAGCGTCATCGCGAGTTGGATAGCGAGATCGTCGCGATAGGCGCCGATCGACACGCCAGCCAGTAAGCCGACTGCCGCATCGATGAACGTCCCGAGCAACCCACCGAGCCCGAGCACCGTCACCCCGAGACTCGCGAAAGCCGAGAGGTAGAGCAAGAAGCGTGTCACACCGGCTGCCCAATCCGGGCCAGAAACCGGCTTCCCGGCCAGCACCTCGGCCTCGCGCCGCATCGTCGTGCGGTGATACCACCAGACGATCGCTGCAACCATTGCCCACGGCAGCGGTTCCAAGAGCAATCGGAGCCACTCCACCAGCGAGCCATCCGGCAGGCCGAGGAGCCAACGGAGGGCGACGTTCACGATGAGCGCCACGGTTACCAGAAGACCGGCCAAACTGGAAAAGACGACGAAACCCAAGTACGACCACCGGACCAGCGACCGCCGTTCACGTTCAGCGACCGCCCCTGTTCCGGCGACGAGACGCAGCGACTCCCCCCAGTGGAGCCACCAGACGGCCAGCCCGACCACGAGTAACGCGAGATCGCGTGCCAGGGGCAATCGCCTCGTGCCGAGCGAGATGGTCGGGGGCAGAACCGCATCGAGGAACATCCGGAGCAGATCGGTCGTCGCCCAAACGAGCATGCTGAGGCCGATCAGTGCCGCGCCGTAGCCGTACAGTCGCGGCAGCCAGTCGGCCGCTCCGCGCAGCGCGACCGTCCACCGTTCTGCCCGCGCGAGCCGGGCATGCGCCAGCCACAGCCCGGCCGAAACGACGAAGAGCGCGACATCTTCCAGCACCGCCGGGACGACCACGCCCGCCGATTCAGCGACACCGAGCCCGGCAGCGAACAGCTGCCGCAACAGCTCGACCGCAGCCCCCACCCAGCGCCCGAACGTCACCAAGAGGACAAGCGTCAAGAACGCCGACCGGACAGCCGAACGAGCTTCCTCGTGGTCCGTCCCCACCCCACGCTGGATGAGCCACCAGTGAATCGCCCAGATGGGGAAACCCACGACGAGCAGTGCGATACCGACACTCAATTCCCGTCGGATCGCTTCTGCACTCCCAGTGACGGCCGCTGCCGTGACGCTGTCCCACACTGTCAGGAGCGCGAGCCGAAGGAGACGCTCGGTACCAGCTGCCCATACCGCGAGCGCGACACCCGCCACGATATACAGGTACAACCGCCTCGCGACTGCCACGTTTGCACTCTCCTCGCACCTCTACAGGTACAGTGCGAGTTCGTCGACTTTCCATACCCCGTTCTCGCGCACGAGCCGGAGCGTGCGCTCGTAGCTGAATGACCCCGCGTCGAGCGTTGGGAAGGGGAATCCGGGCCGTACACCTGAGCCGCTGCGCTCGATCACGAGATACACGGTCGCACGCGTATCCATCGCCTCGACGCGCGCAATGCGAATCCGCGCCGTCCGGAGCGAATCCGCGGTGGTCCGCAGTTCCGCGTCGAAATCGTAGAACGCGTCACGCTCTTCGCGCTGCTGGATCTCCTGGCGTGCCTCGGTCGAGAGGAGCGCGAGAACGCGCTCGCGGTCAGCTGCTCGCAGAGCCTCGATATACGCCACCACAGTCGCTTCTGGTGATCCAGGCGGGTAACTCGGCGGTCCACGCCGCTCGACGAGCAACACCAGCACGGTTGTGACCAGCGCGAGCGCGGCGAGCGACACACCCAGGACCACGATGAGGCGCGTGGGGTGCTGCACAGTGCCCCTCACAACAGAACGCTCGAAGTGGCTCGAGCAAACCGTGAATCCAACGCTCGGAGTCTAACAGGACGCGGAGAGACGAACAACGCATCCGTGTGACTATCTCGCTACCGTGGGACGGCCTCCTGCTCGGCCCGTGGCTCGTAGACCACCCGGACGAGCCGCACCCGGTGTCCTTCCATCGAGCGGACTTCGAGGCGGAGCGGGCCGAGCTGGACGACATCGCCGACAGCAGGGAAGCGGCCGAGGCTCTCGATGATCGCCCCTCCGACCGACTCCGCCTCGAACTCGACGCCGAGCTCTTCTTCATCCAGATCCAGCCAGTCGAGGAGTTCATCGAGCGAGACACGTCCATCGACCTCGAGCACGCCGGGTTCGATCTCCCGCAACGGCTCGTAATCCGGATCGAACTCGTCGGCGATCTCACCGACGATCCGCTCGAGCAGATCCTCCAGCGTCACCAGCCCGGCAACACCTCCGAACTCGTCGACGACGATGGCGATTTTCGTCCGGCGCAGACGGAGCAACCGCAGTGCCTGCCGTGCCGGCGTATGTTCCGGCACATAGAGCGCTGGACGAGCGAAACGATAACAGGGAGAGAGACGCGCGTCCGGCTGCTGCCAGACGATGCGGAACACATCCTTGATGTAGAGAATCCCGCGAATGTCATCTGGCGAACTTCCGACCACCGGCAGGCGCGAGAGTCCTGTGCGGAAGAACGATTCGACCGCCTGCTCGAGCGGCATCGTCGCAGGTACCGTTATCATGTCGACTCGCGGCACCATCACCGTCCGGACGGTGATCTCCCCGAACTCGAAGGCGTCCTCGACGAGCCGGGCCTCCTCCCGGCTCACCGTCCCCTCCCGCGCTGCGACATCGAGCAACGTGAGCAGTTCCTCGCGCGTCACGCTGGGAACGTGCCCGGGATAGGCGACACCGACAGCACGCAGGACGAGCGTCGTTGCACCCGAGAGGAGCCAAACGACCGGTGCTGTGATACGCGCGAGCCAGGCCAAGGGCAATGCCGCAGCGAGCGCCAGGCGCTCAGCATGCTGCACCGCCAGCGTCTTCGGAACGAGTTCACCCAACACGATACTGGCGAACGAAAGCCCGACGGTCACGACTACGAGAGCGATCGCCGAGGCTTCCTGCTCACCGATCGGTAGGCGCTGGAGGAGCGAGGCCAATGGTTCCGCGAGTGAGACTGCACCGACTGCCGACGTGAAGAACGTCGCCAGCGTCACACCGACCTGGATCGTCGCGAGCAACCGGGAAGGTTCCTCCAGCAAGCGCAGGACTTGACGGGCCGCTGTACTTCCCTCCTCGGCGAGTGCATGCAGGTGGGCTCGTCGAACCGAGACGACAGCGATTTCCGCCGCAGCGAGCGCACCGTTCACCGCCAGAAGCGCGAGAATCAGCACGAGTTCACCGATCAGCGGCATTGCCCGCCCTCCCGCCTACGCCTCGCGCGCGGGGTTCAGGAGCCAGCCGCCTGCTCTGCGGTCCCATGGCGGTCGGTCGTTGTCCATACCCGTCGCTCTCGCTCAGTCGGCCCGAGACCGTGCGCCCAGACCGTCGAACCCACCAGTCCCTTCCCGGGAACCGTCGGCCAGCTCAGTCACCGCCGGGGGGATGCCAGTGTGCCTCGGCAATCGCGCGCTCCAGCAGCGATCGCAGCACCGGATCGACAACCTCGTCGAGCGCCCCCAGGACGAACGAATCGATGATCAACCCCGGCTGCCGAGCATGGTACTCGAAAGCCTGGAGCACTGTCTCGAGCTTGTCGAGCTGCCGCACGAAGCGCGCTTCCGCTGTCTGGCCCGCCTCGTATTCTTCCCACGCGGCGACGAGTGCAGCACCGGCTGGTTCAGGCAAGAGGGCAGTGAGTTCCGCTAGCGCCGCCCGCTCCGCGGCCGTCTTTCTCGCCTCGCTTTCCGGATCGTAGATCGGCCGCTGACGGAACAGTCGCTCCCGTTCCGCTCCAGCTCGCAGCGCCGCATCGAACGGTGTTCGGTCTCCAGCGATCGCCTCGGCGACGTCATGTGCCAGAGCAAGGATCGCCGCACGCTCGGCATTGAGGTCCGGACGCTCCTGAGCGAGAAGCCAGGCCATGAGCGCGAGGCGGAAGCTGTGGTCGGCGACCGACTCGGGCTCGCGTACGCCGCGGTCGATCCACCCCTGGCGACGCAACGTCTTCAACCGACCGACCAGTCGGGCGAAGCGGAGCCAGCCGTCCGATCCGCTCACCGCTCGACCTCCTCAGCGTCGATCGTCACGCGCCCCGACCGGATTCCGCAGGACACCGATCCCTTCGATCTCCACTTCAATGGTGTCGCCCGGCACCATCGGTCCGACGCCGTACGGAGTGCCGGTCATGATCACGTCGCCCGGCTCCAGCGTCATCACGTTCGCGATGAAGGAGATCAAGAACGCTGGCGGGAACAGCATCTGACTGGTGCGCGCGTTCTGGCGCAACTCGCCGTTCAAGCGCGAGACGATCGCGAGATCGCTCGGATCGAGCTCCGTCTCGATCCAGGGGCCGAGTGGGCAGAAGGTGTCATAGCCCTTGCCACGTACCCACTGGCCATCCTTGTACTGCTGGTCACGGTGACTGACGTCGTTGCCGCAGGTATAGCCCAGCACATAGTCGAGCGCCTCCGTCTCGCGTACACGGTACGCCCGGCGACCGATCACGATACACAGCTCCGCTTCGTAGTCGATCCGGTTCCCCGGCGGCAGCAGGATCGTCCCGCCATGGCCGAGCAACGCGCTCGGTGGCTTGAGGAACAGCACCGGTTCGTCGGGGATCTTCCGCGTCGGGTCGTTTTCCGTCACGTGCGCCGCGTAGTTCAGCCCGACGGCAACGATCTTGCTCGGGCGCTCGACCGGCGACAGGACAGTGAACGACTCGAACGGGCCCAGTTCCCGTCCCCGCTGCGGTCTACCAGTGAACCACTCGCCGCGCGCCTCGTACGCGATGCCGTCCTCCACCAGTACCGGAGTCGGCTGCCCATCCACCAAGATCCGTGCCAGTCGCACCCTCAGCTCCTTCCCTCGCCCGAATCAGCACCCGACGCTCTCGCCCGCTCGCTACAGCAGGAGCACCTGCTGGAGCTGCTCGTCACGCCCGGCGATCGTCAACTCGTCACCGAGACGGAGACGTTCGCCACGATGCGGGTTCATGATCACCTGGTCGCCGCGCCGCAAGAACAGCGGCGTCACACCGAAGCGCTCCCGCAAGTCCAGCTCTTCCAGCGTCTTCCCCGCCATGCGCTGGTCGACCACCACCTTGGCCAGACCGTACCCTGGTCCGACATCGAAATAATCTTTCGCCAGCGGCATCGTCAGACTGTGCGCCACCCGGATGCCGGTCTCCCGTTCGGGATACACGACACGGTCGGCACCGACCATCGTCAGAATGTCGCCATGCAGCTGGTTCTGCGCTTTGGCGAGGACGAAACGGACACCGAGCTTCTTCAAGAGGACGGTCGCCATGATGCTCGAGCGCTCGTCAGCTCCGATCGCCACCACCGCAGCGTCGAAGTCCTGCGCCCCCAGCGTGCGGAGCACCTCGAGATCAGTCACGTCAGCAGTCACCGCGTGCGTCACGTAGTCCGCCACTGCCTCGATCGCGCGCTCGGAACGATCGATCGCCAGCACCTCGTGTCCCAATCGCTCGAGTTCGATCGCGACCGCACTGCCGAACCGACCGACGCCCAAAACCATGAACTGTTTCCGCATCCCCTGCCCCCTAGCCCAGCCGGACGGATTCTTGCGCATAATGGACGAGTTCGCGCTGCACCTGCGTGGCGAAAATGAGTGCGAGAAGGAGCGGACCGAAACGGCCGAGCACGATGAGCACTGCCAGCACAGCTTGCCCGTTCGCGCCCAAACTCGCGACGAGCGGGCTCTCTGCCCCAGCGAGACCGAAGGCCTGCACGACCAGGAGCCATACTGTCGGCAGCTCGTGCGGCGCCCAGGCAGCGAGCACCACTGTGCCGAGAAACGTGACCAGTAACGCGAACACGGCGATCGCGAGCGCTCGGAAGACTTGCCAATCCGGGACTTCCCGGCCGAACACGACGACGTGCCGGCTACCCCGAACGGTCGCCGCGATCGCGAACAAGAGCAAACTGAACGTCTGGACTTTCACCCCACCGGCTATCGAACCACTCGCCCCACCGATGAACGTCAACGCCCCGAACAAGAACGCCGTCTCTTCACCCAGCATGCGCGTCTCGACTACCCGTGGTCCGCCAGTCCGACTGAGCGTCACAGCCAGCGCATCCACGAGTTGCTGGTACCACGGTAGACCGGCGATCGTCGCCGGATTCGACCGTTCCAGCAACCAAATACCGAGCGTACCGCCAACCAGCAGCACCGCTGTGGTGACCAGAACGAGCCGGGTATCCGGATAGAGCCGTCGCCAGGATCGCCGCGTGACGGTATCGGACAGCACCGGAAAACCAAGCGCACCGAGCAGCACGAGCACGGCGATCGGGAAAATGACCAGCGGGGCCCGCTGGTACGTGGCGAAACCTCCGAGGCCTGGCTCGAAATCGAATCCAGCGTTCTGGAACGCTGTCACTGCAGTCGCCAATGCCCACCACAGTGCCTCGCCGCGATCCTCATGGGCACGGAGACTCGGCACGAGGAGCGCGCAGAAGCCAGCGAACTGAATCGCGCCGGTCGCCAGGAGGAGCCGCCGCAGGAGCGGCCGGAGTTCACCGAGCTGTTCCTCACCGAGCCGCATGCCGAGCACATGATGTGCCTCGTAGACGATCGTCCGGCGCATGATCCCGGCCAAGAGCAACGTCGCGGTCGCCACGTAGCTCACGCCACCCACCTCAACGAGCACGACGAGAACGAGCTGCCCAAGCCGATTCCACGTGGTCGCGACATCGACCGGCGCGAACCCGGCCGTGCAGAGGGCCGAAAGCGCCACGAAGGCTGCCACCCACCAGGACACGCTTTGCCCTTCTTGCCAGGTGGCTGGCCAGCGGAGCAGGAGCATGCCGAGAAGAGCCAGGAGCGTCGTACCAACCCAGAGCGCGACGACGAGCGGTATCGTCACCCGGCGACGGCGAGGCACACGCAGGGGGATGACTTCGCTCGGCATCGCCTCGCGCCGGATCGTCCGATCCCCCGGACGTCGCACGTCGGCTGGTGAGCGACTCGGATGGCTGGGCCGGAATCGACGTTCCACCGTTGACGCCTACTTACGGGCACGCCACAGCACAGCAGGCCGGGCACGACCTGAAGCCTACGTCCTGCCTGTTTCGCCGTCAACTCGAGCTTCCGCTGGAACCCACGGTGTCCTCAGGCAGCGTTGGAAGGCGGCCGATACGCAGTCCCTGGCCTCAGCCGAGCGCCACCGCCGTCCGCGCATAGCGCACCGGCTCGGCACGCGTTCGCTCAGCGAGAGCCAGTGCGAGCGTGAGCGGCCCGAGCCGTCCTGCAAACATCGTCGCAACGAGCACGAGCTTGCTCAGCGGGTGCAACTCGGGTGTGATGCCCATACTCAAGCCGACTGTTCCGAAGGCTGACGCTGCCTCGAACCAGATCTCCAGCAGACTGAACGGTTCGACGAGCGAAATGAGGAAACTGCTGGCGAAGACGAGCGCGACCGCCAGCAACGCGATGGCCATTGCGCGAAAGACGAACTCCGCAGGGATTTCGCGTCCGAAGGCCGCGACATGCGGCCGCCCGCGTAGGACCGTCCAAACCGCCAGCACCAGCACGGCGAAGCTCTGCACCTTGATGCCGCCGGCGAACGAGCCACTCGCTCCGCCGACGAACATGAGCCCGATGGTGACGAAGAGCGTCTCGTCGTTCATTCGAGCCAGATCGAGCGAGTTGAACCCAGCCGTACGGGGTACCACGGCGTGAAAGAACGCGTTGAGAACACGATCCGGCCAGGCGAGCGGTCCCAGAGTGCGCGGGTTGTTCCACTCGAACAACAGGACGAGGATCGTTCCCGCAGCGAGCAGCGCTCCCGTCATACTCAGCACCAGTTTCGAATCGAGCGTCAACCGCCCCCAGCGCCGTTCGCGGGCGACATCCGAGAGGACAGCGAAGCTGAGCCCACCGAGGATGACGAGTACCGCGATCGGTATGAGCACCTGTGGCGCGTGCTGGTACGGCGTGAGCGAGCGAAAGCCACCGACGACATCGAAACCCGCGTTGTTGAATGCCGAGACACTGTGGAAGACCGCCCACCAGAGGCCAGGGAGAAATGAGCCGGCGGCAGCGATACCGCTCGGAAGCAGGACGAGTGCCCCTACCAGTTCGATAGCGAGTGTCAGGATGGCCAAACGTCGCAGCAGGCGCACCACGCCGCCCGGCCCTGCCTCACCGAGACTCATGCCGCATGCCAAACGGTCGCGCAACGTGGGGCGGATGCCGAGGAGTGCAAGCAACAGCGTTGCGCTGGTCGCGAATCCGAACCCGCCGAGCTGGATGAGCGCGAGAATCACCGCTTGCCCGAAGCCGCTCCAGGCTGTCGCCGTATCGCGCACGACCAAACCGGTCACGCACACGGCCGACGTCGCTGTGAACAGGGCATCGACGAACGGCGCACGCTGCCCGTCGGCACTCGCGAACGGCAAGCTGAGGAGCAGCGTTCCCGCGAGGATCAGGAAAGCGAAGCCGGCCACGAGCCGGAAGGCGATCGGCCGTGGGCGTCGGTGCACGCGTGGTCGAGGCAGTTGAATCGCTTCGCGCCGCGCCACAGCTCGGCGCACCACCCGATCGCCTGGTCGCCGAACTTGCTCCTGCGGCCGACTGGGATGCCTGACACGCTCCATCGGCGCTCCGACCAGCTTTCCACCGCGCCTCGGCCGGTTCCCGTGAAAAGGCTAGGGGATGGTCACCGTAGCCGTCAATGCGTATACTCTCCGGAAGATGTGCGGTTCCCGAGCGGAGCCCGCTTCCGACCGACGGAGTTCGGGGGACGGGCGCACCATGAGCGGTGCGGAGGTGATAGGGACGATGGTACAGCACGACGTCTTCGATACCACGATCATCGGCGGTGGGCCAGTGGGGCTCTTCGCAGCCTTCTACGCGGGCATGCGTGGCCTCAAGACCAAGATCATCGACTCCTTGCCCGAGCTCGGTGGCCAGCTCATCGCCGTCTATCCCGAGAAGTACATCTACGATATCGCCGGCTTCCCCAAGATCCTGGCCAAGGACTATGTCAAGGGTGCGGTCGAGCAGGGACTCTCGACGGGTGCAGTCCCGTGCCTCGGCGAGACCGCCCAAACGATCGAATGGCTGGACGATGCCGGCTACTACCGGCTCGTGACCGACAAGGGTGAACACTACACGCGGACGGTCATCATTTGCGCCGGCGTCGGCTCCTTCGAGCCGAAGCGGCTCGAGGCACCCGGCGTCCGCGAGTTCGAGGGACGCGGCGTGACCTATCTGGTCCGCTCGCTCGAGGAGTTCCGCGATAAGGACGTGGTCATCGTCGGCGGGGGTGACTCCGCGGTCGACTGGGCGCTCGCTGTGCACCCGGTGGCCCGCTCGACGACGCTCGTCCACCGCTCCAAGTTCCGCGCACACGAGCGCTCGGTGCAGCAGCTGCACGAGTCGCCGGTGACGCTGTACTACCCCTTCTACGAGGTGAAGGAGGTACGCGGCAACGCCTGGCTGGAAGAGGTCGTCGTGCACCAGACCCGCACCGGCGAGGAGCTGGTCTTCCCAGCGCAGGCGCTGATCATCGCGATCGGCTTCGCCGCTGACCTCGGTCCGCTCAAGACCTGGGGCTTCACGATCGAGCGGAACGGCATCGTCGTCGACCCGCGCACGATGAGCACCGGGATCCCGGGCATCTTCGCGGCTGGCGATGTCGCCGTCTATCCTGGCAAGTTCAAGCTGATCGCTACCGGCGTCGCCGAGGCGATCACCGCGGTCAACCATGCGGTCGTCCATATCGACCCCTCCGCCCGGCTCGATGCTGGCCACTCCACCAATGTGATGGAAAAGCGCGAGCGCGCCGCCGCCGCAGCGAACTGACGCGCGCACCGATCGACCCTGGACTGAGCCCGGTCGTGCAGGGTGCACGACCGGGCTCTCCGTTCCTCCGACATCCTGCACGGTCTCCACTCGTTTTCCGCCAGTAGGCTCGTCGTGGAAACACGAACCGGAGCAGAGAGCGACGTCCAGCAGCCGACCGCGACGGACAGACGCAACATCGCTCGCCGCATCCGTCATCGTGATTGACACGGGATTCGTGACTATGCTAGTGTGCATGTAGTGACCCTGTCCGATGACCAGGCAGCGGCAGCATCTTCGCGCTCGAGCGGAGTGAGGAGCCGACAGCATGGCAGCGTACATCTCTCGTCGCTTATTGATGATCGTTCCCACGCTGATCGCGATTTCTCTGATCACCTTCATCATCATGCATGCGACGCCGGGCAGCCCCTTGCAGCCGCGTGCGCCGAACGCGAATCCCCTGCCACCTGCGGCACAGGAAGCGCTCGCGAAGAAGTACGGTCTGGACAAGCCACTGTGGCAGCAGTACCTCAACTATCTCCGCCATATCTTCACGCTCGACTTCGGTTACTCCTATCAGTATCAGACACGCGAAGTGCGGGAGATCATGGCCAGCACACTGCCGATCTCCTTGCACCTCGGCATCATGGCCATGGCGCTCGCGATCCTGGTCGGTATCCCGCTCGGCGTCATCGCGGCGATCAATCAGAACGGTCCGGTCGACTACCTCTGTAGCTTCATCGCAACACTCGGAGTCGCAGTGCCGAACTTTATCCTCGCCCTCTTCCTCATCGTCTTCCTCGTCCTCCTGATCCCGGTCGTACCACGGACCGGAGGGTGGGACTCACCGATCGACTGGGTGCTGCCGACGATCGCACTCGCGCTCGGACCGATCGGGATCATCGCCCGTTACACCCGCGCGAGCATGGTCGAGGTCCTCCGGCAGGACTTCGTCCGAACCGCATACGCCAAGGGCCTGAACGACCGGCAGGTCATCGTGCGGCACGTGCTCAAGAACGGTCTGATCCCACCGATCACGATTCTCGGGCCGATGTTCGCTGCCATCGGTACCGGTTCACCGTTCGTCGAGAAGATCTTCCGTGTCCCCGGGATGGGTCGCTTCTTCGTCGACAGTTTGATCGCCCGGGACTATCCGATGATCATGGCCGTTATCCTGATCTACGGTGCGTTCCTCGCCGTCATGAACATCGTCGTCGACATCCTCTATGGGATCGTCGACCCCCGGATTCGCCTGGCCTGAGCGCAGAGAAGGGAGCGGCATGCATGGCGACGACTCGTGCTGGGATGACCGGGCGAGCGGAACGGCTGGACGCGCTGGTCTGGGCAGCTCGGCCGCACCGGACGCTCTGGCGCGATGCGCTCAGCCGCTTGCTGGCGAACCGCCTCGCTCTGTTCGGCCTCATCATGGTCTGCATCTTCACGATCATGGCGATCTTCGCGCCGATCCTCGCACCGTACCCGTACGATAAGGCTGACTTTTCCGCTGTCTCCCAGTATCCGACCTGGACCGGGAAGTACCCGCTCGGTACCGATCTCGTGGGACGCGACATGCTCAGTCGCCTCATCTGGGGCGCCCAAGTCTCGATGCTAGTCGGCCTCGGCGCGCAAGTCATCGTCTTCTTGATCGGTGTACCGATCGGCGCGCTCGCCGGTTACCTCGGCGGGCGCGTCGACGCCATCCTGATGCGCTTCGTCGACGTGATGTACGCCTTCCCGCAATTGCTCTTCGTGATTCTCATCATGTCGGCACTCGGACGCGGCATGCAGAACATTTTCATCGCGATCGGCGTGACCGGTTGGGTCACCCTGGCACGGCTTACCCGCGCCGAGTTCCTGGCGCTCCGCGAGCGCGACTTCGTCGTTGCCGCCCGTGCCGCTGGCGCGTCGCCCTGGCGGATCATCACCCGCCACCTGCTGCCGAACGCCCTCTCACCTATCATCGTCGCACTGACCTTCGGCATCCCTCAGGCGATCTTTACCGAAGCAGCACTGAGCTTCATCGGCATCGGCATCCCGGAGCCACGCCCGAGCTGGGGCAAGATGGCCGGCGAGACCCAGCAGTACATTACGTCGTACTGGTACATGCCGACCTTCCCGACCATCCTCATCGCCCTCCTGATGCTCAGCTTCACCTTCCTCGGTGACGGGCTCCGCGACGCGCTCGATCCGCGCACACGCAAGCGCGACTGAACGGAAGGAGGTGGTGGACCCTCGACGCTCGAGAAATGCCGGGCACCGTTCCGCTCACTGCGTCGTCCGAAGAGAGGAGGAGGTTCGATGAGCGAGAAACTCCGCTGGTGGGAAGATCCGGAACAAGTCGCGTTGCTCTGGAAACGCTTCCAGGCGATCGGCCTCGACCGGCGCGAGTTCATCCGCATCGTTGGGGCTGCCGGTGGTGCGACCGGCGCGGCACTCGCTGCTGCTGCCTGCCAGCGCGGCGAGGAGGCGACACCGACCCCCGCTGCTGCCGTGACGCCACCACCCGTGCCGACCCCGACGCCGCCACGGGCGGTCGGCCCGACGCCGACCGCGGCGCCGAGTCCGACTGCTGTGGAAGGCGAGCTGGCCCCTGAGCAAGTCTTTCGGACCAACCTCGAGCAGGATCCACAGAGCTTCGACTTCAACCGCGACCTCTACTGCGGCGGCGATGAATCGTGCTTCGCGATGCTGGGTATGTTCACCCCCGATCTCGAGGTCGTGCCCGATATCGCCGAGCGCTGGGAGCCGAACGAGGACGCGTCCGTCTGGACCTTCTACCTCCGCAAAGATAGCTACTGGAGCAACGGCGATCCGGTCACGGCTCACGACTACGAGTGGTCGTGGAAACGGCAGCTCGATCCAGCGACCGCGGCTCCCTACGCTGGTTTCCTCTACGACATCAAGAACGCCGAAGCATTCAACACGCAGAAGCCTGGCGTCACGCGTGATGACGTCGGGGTCAAGGCGCTCGATGACTACACGCTCCAGGTAACACTGGAAGGACCACGCGGCTACTTCCCGATCCTCGCTGCCTATATCGCGGCTGCGCCAGCCCACCGTCCGTCGGTCGAGAAGTACGGCGACAAGTGGACCGAGGCCGAGAACATCGTCTGCAACGGTCCCTTCAAGCTCGTCCGCTGGGAGCACGACAAGATCGTGGTACTCGAGAAGAACGAGAAATACTGGAACGCCAAGAACATCACGCTCCAGCGTGTCGAGCGACCGATCATCCCGAGCGAAGCCGTCCTCCAAGCCTACGAGAACAACGAGATCGACTGGATGTGGCGCGGCCCGCTCGGTCAGCTCGAGCGGATCCGCTCGGACCCGCAGCTCAGCAAGGAGTACCAGCAGTTCAACCTGTTCGGGACCTGGTATCTCGTTCCCGACCCGAACTTCGAGCCCTACAACCTCAAGGAAGTCCGTCGGGCAATGGCCCATGCGATCGACCGCGAGACGATCGTGAAGCAAGTGCTGAAGGGACTGGCGACCGTCGCCTATACCTTCACGCCGCCGGGCATGCCCTACTATATCGAGCCGGACGACAAGATCCGCGAGTTGACCGAGTACAACCCGGACAAGGCACGCGAGTGGCTCAAGGGTACGCCGTACGAAGGTGGCAAGAACTGGCCGAAGGGGCTCACGCTGACGCATCGCGAAGAAGGCGACGCACCGAAAGCGGCGGCAGCGGCCATCATCCAGATGCTCAAAGAGGTGCTCGGTATGGAAATCGAGCACATCGTCGGCGAGCCGCGCGAGACCTACGAGCGCATGTGGAAGCACGAAATCCCGCTCATGTGGGTGCGCTGGTACGTCGACTATCCCGACCCGGCCAATACCCTCTTCCAGGTCTGGTATTCCAAGGCACCGAGCGGGCACCGCCACTCCTGGACCAACGACGAGTTCGACCGACTCGTTCTCCAGGCGAACGGCGAGCAGGATCCGCAGAAACGCTATCAGCTCTATTACCAGGCACAACTCATCCAGCTGGAGGACGCAGCGGCGATCTATGTGTATAACCCGTGGAACTATGGACTCATGAAGCCATGGGTGACGAACTTGCCACGCAACCGCAACGGTGATTTCACACCAGCATGGAATATCTTCCTCCGGCACTATGACTATTACAAGATCCTGAAGCACTGAAAATATTTCGAGGGGTACACACCGGCGACCAGTGGTACCGCTGCCGCAGTGCCACTGGTCGCCTCTCCCCGCTCAGCTTCGCCTCTAGGCTTCCCAGTTCCAGTTGCAGCCAGCGACGCGACTTCCGGTCGGCTGCGGACTTCCCTCGGGCGCCGGCTCCATCGTGATACCCATCCCCTGATAACTGGTCCAGTTCGCCTGCGCTTCGACGACGAGCAAGACACGCCCGGCTGCATCAGGCACGAATAGGCCACCGTTCTCGCGTTGCCCATCGGATCGGACGAGCCACAGTTGATAGACTGTTCCCCGCTCTGGCGGCGGCATCCCCTCGAGCGCGACGACCGCAGCCTCGCCCTCACGATCGAGATAGACACGCCCGACCACGGACGGGAAACCAGGAGCTTCCCCGCGCATCTCCCTCGACCAGTCCGCCTCAGCGAGCACAGCAGCGATGGTCTGTTGCTGATTCGCCAGTTCGTCGACCCGCCGGTCCGCTCGGGTAACAGCGAGCACGAGCGCGATCACGAGAAGGGCTGCCGCAGCTGCCAGAAGACCACGCGCCCAGGCCAGCCGCCACCGGCTCCGCTCCTCCCCAGTCGTCGCCGCCAGGACCTGCGCCCGCAGCGTCGGCGGCGGCTCGATCTGCGGCACGGCTGTCCCCAGCCACCCGAGAGCCTCTTCGATGCGCTGCAACGTCGCGCGACACGTGGCACACGTTTCCAGGTGCCGTGCAATCCGGGCCGCGTCGGTCGGATCCAGCTCGCCGAGCGCATAGTCGACGAGTGCTGGCTCATGCTCGCTCAGCGCGTGTCGGTCCATGGCTCTCGCTCTCCCGCCAGTACGTCGGCCAGTCGTCGCAGCGCCGTGCGGACCCGGGTCTTCACCGTACCGAGCGGAATCCCCAGGCGCTCGGCGAGCTCCCGCTGCGTCAGCCCACCAAAATAGGCCAGCTCGAGAACCTGCCGCTGCTCGCTCTCGAGTTCGGCGAGTGCCTGCCGGACGCGCGTCGCTTCCTCACCCAGCATGGTCCACTCGTCCGGATCGTCCGGATCCCACCACTCGACCCTGCTGAGCCGCTCCTGCAGTCGCCGATCCCGCTGGCGACGCCGCAGGGCATCGATCGCCCGATTCCGCGCCATGCGCAGGAACCAGGGCGCGAACGCCCCACGTCCAGCATCGTAGAGATCGGGGTATTGCCAGAGCTGCACGAACAGTTCCTGCACGATGTCCTCGGCAACGCTGCGGTCACGCACGATGCTGAGCACCAGCGAATAGACCGATCGCGCGTACCGATCGTAGAGCGCAGCGAGCGCCGACCGGTCGCGCTGCCGAATGCGCGCCACGAGCTCGCTATCGCTCACCGCTTGCAGATCACCGTCCATACCAGCTCCGGCGGGCACATCCCTGCTCCGATAGCTCCTATCATACGTCCGGCGCTGCCGAGCGTAGGATTGACCCCGGGAGACGGTGCGCCGTCACAGGAGGAAGGAGCGCACGCATGCGACGCCAGATACTCGGGCTCACTGCCCTCATCGCCTTTCTCGCCGGTTGGATCGCCGGAAGCGGTTGTTTCAACGTCCGCGTCGCGACCAGTTCACCGAGCCCGACCGGCACATCGACCCCAGTCCCGACGGCTGCCGCGCTATCTCCCGTGGCGCAGGCTGCACGCACACCGGCCAGTACGACCGTCAACGCTCCGGCTCCCGCAGCCGATACGAACTTCGCGACGGCGATCGAGACGGTGGCGCAGCAGGTGACGCCAGCTGTGGTCTACGTAGCCGTGCGCTCGATCGTTCCCAGCCTGTTCGGGTTCGGGCAGATCCAGCAAGGTATCGGCTCCGGTGTCATCTTCGATGCACGCGGCTATATCCTCACCAACGACCATGTCATCGCCGGCGCACAGGAAATCCAGGTCGTTCTCGGCGACGGACGCCAGTTCACTGGCCGGGTGATCGGCCGCTCGCCGGCCAACGACATCGCGGTGGTGAAGATCGATGGGGAAAACTTGCCAGTCGCGACGCTCGGTGACAGCGACCAGCTTCGCGTCGGCCAGTGGGTCGTCGCGATCGGGAACGCGCTCGGCCTCGAGGGTGGCCCGACCGTGACCGCCGGTGTCGTCAGCGCATTGAACCGCACGATCGCGCCCTCGCCGGGCGAGGCCGCCTTCGGCCCACTCATCCAGACCGATGCCGCGATCAATCCCGGTAATTCCGGTGGCCCACTGGTAAACCTCCAGGGTGAAGTAGTCGGTATCAATACTGCGAAGATCCAAACGGCCGAAGGGATCGGCTTCGCGATCCCGATCAACAAGGCGAAGGAGATCGTCCAGCAGCTCCTGGAAGCCCGACCGCGCCCGTACCTCGGTATCACGTCCGTCTCGGTCACACCCGCGCTGGCAGCGGCCTACGGTCTGCCGGTGAGCCGCGGTGTTCTGGTCGTCGACGTGGAGTCCGGTGGACCGGCCGATCAGGCCGGAATCCAGCCGGGTGATATCATCGTCCGCTTGGACGATCGAGACATATCGTCCACCGACGACCTACAAGCTGCCCTCAGCACGCATCAACCTGGAGACGAAGTGACACTCGTGGTGAATCGAAACGGCCGAGAACTCAGTCTACGCGTTACTGTGGGCACGGCACCGGTCATCCAGTGAGGAAACCCACTATGGCCACACAGAGCGAGCTCATCGTCCAGCAACTCGTGCGCGAGTTCGGGCGACCGGCGCCGGACGACCCGGCCCGCCGTCGCTTGCTCGAGACGCTGGCACAGCGCGGTATCGTGCGAAGCGGCAGCGACGTCCTGACCCTCCTGGCACCACCCGAGTTGGTCGGCGAACTCGCTGCCCGTGGGGCACACGTCACGGCGGTCGAGCCACTCGACGCGTTGCTCGAGCGCGCCCGCCAGCGCATCGGTACGACACCTGCCCCGATCCACTGGGTGCGCCGCGATCCGCACCGGCTCCCGTTCCGCCGTGCCTTCGATCTCGTGCTCGCTCCTGCCCTCGTTCTCGGAGCGACGAGCCAGGAGCACGACGAGGAGTTGCTCCGAACGGTGGCGACAGCACTCCGGCCGGGAGGCACGTTCGTTTTCGAGCTACCCAACCGGGAACTCCTGCTCCGTGACTTCGTGGAGCGTTTCTGGGGCGAACTCGACGGACTCCTCGTTCTCGCGCATCAACGCTGGGACGCCACGAGCGGGACACTCCGGATCGAGTGGCAGCTGGTCTGGCCACACGGTACGCGTGAGAAATACGAGCGAACGCTTCGCCTCTATACCGCGAGCGAGGTCGTCCAGCTGTGTCGCCGGCTCGGCTCCGCCACGATCGAGTGCTGGGGCGATGATGTTGGGACACCGTACGGGCTCTGGTCGCCGCGGCTGCTCGTGGTGACGCGAACCGAGAGCGAACCAGCTGAACCGCTCGTCGTCGGCGAGACACACACTGGGGAACGATGACGGAACGCGCGAGGCAACGGCCACTCGTCCAAGTCGTCAACGCGGAACGAATCGTCGTTCTCGGCTGGGAACGTGCAATCCTGGCGCAACTCGCACACCCGCTCGTCGCGGCCGGCGTGGCGGAGCATTCCCGCTTCGCCACCGACATGTGGTCCGCACTCCGGCGCTTCCGGGCCACTATCAGCGCGATGCGTGCGCTCACCTTCGGCCCACCGGCAGCGGCCATCGCGGCCGCTGAGCGGATCGCCCGGACTCATGATGCCGTCTCCGGCGTCCTGCGCGAACCACTCGGTCCGTATCCAGCCGGAACCCGCTACTCGGCTCACGATCCGGAACTCCTGAGCTGGGTGCACGTCACCACCGTGGAAGCGACGCTGCACACCTACGACTGGTTCGTCGCGCCGCTCGATGCCGCTGCCCGTGACCAGTACTGCGCGGAGGCGACCGCGATGGAGCGCTGGCTCGGCGTTCCACCGGGAACGTTCCCGCGCAGCTGGGCCGATCTTCAGGACACGATCACCCAAGCCTGGCGCGCTGGAACCGTTGTCGTCACCCCTCTCGCGCGACAGCTAGCTGCCACGGTCCTGAACCCGCCGCATGCCTGGTGGCTCGGCCCGGCCACGCGTGTCTGGCGTTGGCTGACGCTCGGGCTCCTTCCCGACTGGCTGCGCGAGGCGTATGGGTACCCCTGGAGCGAAGGTGACCAGCAGCGGTTCGCCCGCTGGTGTCGCCTCCTTCGCGCCACCTGGCGCATCCTCCCGTCGCGGATCCGCTACTGGCCCGAAGCGCGAGCGGGGCTACCGCTCCCCGTACCCCCCGACCGGATCATGCGAGCAGGAGCGTGGCGGTGAACGGACCGCTGAAGCTCGTTCGGGAGTTCGGTCTCGCACTCCTACTCCTGGCACTGAGCGTCGCCATCGCCGGTATCACCCTGGCACGCTTCGCGGCATCGTCCGCTCGACCCGTCGCCCCGACAGTCACCCCCACACCGACAGCGACAGCGACACCGACCCCGACTCCTTCCCCGACTCCCGCACCGCCGGCGATCCGTGCGCGCTCAGTCATCGTGCTCGATCTCACCGACGAGCGCATCCTGCTGGAGCGGGAGAGCCGAACTCCACTTCCTCCAGCGAGCACACTCAAGCTGCTGACAGCTCTGACGGTGAAGGACATCCTTTCCTCCGAGGAAATCGTCACCATCGAGCCGGAGGACATCGTCGATGCGGCCGTCGAATCGTCGATGGGGCTCGCCGCCGGAGATACGATCACCGTGCACGACCTACTGATCGGGCTCCTCCTGCCCTCCGGCAACGACGCGGCGCGTGCCCTGGCTCGAGTCGCTGGCGAGCGGCTCGCCGAGCCTGGCGATCGGTCACCACAGGAACGGTTCCTCGCGGCCATGCAGGAAAAGGCTCGTGCGCTGGGGCTCGAGCAGACGGTGGTGCGGACACCGGACGGTGACGACGCTCCCGGACAGACGACCAGCGCCGCCGATCTGGCACGTCTCGCCCGGGCCGTTCTGGCCGACCCCGAGCTCTCGGCTATCGTCGCGCTGCGCCAGGCTACCGTGCGCATCGGTGGCCCCAACGCCCGCGTTCTGGAACTGGAGAACACGAACGAACTCCTCGGTCAGCTCGGTGTGGTCGGGATCAAAACGGGTACCACGCCTGAAGCTGGTCAGTGCCTCGTCGCCGCCTGGCGCACGGTCGACGAGCACCTGTTCGTCGCAGTCCTGCTCGGCAGCGATGACCGCTACGGCGACCTGCGCGCCCTCATCCAGTGGGTCGCACAAACGACCGGGAGCGCGCCAGTCCCCTAGCCAGCACGATGGCACCTTCTCTCAGTCGGCTGACGCCCTCGCAGCGTGGATCCTGAACCGGAGCCACTCGCTCCCGGCCCGTCGGGGATCCTGCAGACCAGGCACCGACGAGTCGATCCGACAGTCCAGTACCGACGGAGCAGCAATGCTGTTATGATTGCCCGCTGGCGCGCGAGCCTCTCCTCCCACACTGCCGCACTCGCGCACGGAAACCAGGAGACCCGCTATGGCACCACGGCAGCCCGTCGCGCGCGCTTCCGCGCCGTCATGGTCAGCTCGCCTCCGCGAGGCGTTCGATCGCAGCGCGCTCGCTGTCCCCGCCTATCGCCGCTTCTGGGCAAGCATGCTCATCTCGAACGTCGGGAGCTGGCTGCAGCTCGTCGCCCAGGGCTGGCTGATTCTGGCTCTCACCGATTCACCGGCCTACCTTGGCTTCTATGGCCTGCTGCGTTCGGTGCCCACGCTGACCGTCACACTCGTGGGGGGCGCTGTCGCTGACCGGGTCGACCGGCGACGCATTCTGCTCGTTACGCAGTCAGCAGCCGCCGTCCTCGCACTCTTGCTCGGTGTTCTCGACCTCACCGGACTCGTCCGGCCCTGGCACATCCTCGTCATCGCGTTCGCCACCGCCACGGTGATGGCTTTCGACAATCCGGCTCGCCAGGCGATGGTACCCGGCCTCGTCGGGAACGAGCGCGTCGCTTCGGCCGTGGGGCTCAACTCGGCTGCCTGGAACGCGGCTGCCGTCGTTGGCCCTTCCCTCGCCGGCCTCTTGGTCGCCGCCGCCGGAACCGGCTGGGCCTTCGTCCTCAACGGACTGAGCTATCTGCCCGTGATCTGGGCCGTCTGGACGCTCGAGCCCGCTCCGCCGAGTAACCGCAGCCAGACTCCCATCGTCGCGCACGTCCAGCTGGGGTTGCGAGCAGTACGCCAGGACCGGCGGCTGCTCGGGCTCCTCACGCTGCTGGCAGTTCCGACGTTTCTCGGCCGGCCATATCTCCAGCTCATGCCGGTCTTCGCGCGGGATGTTCTGCACACCAGTGCCGCTGGCTACGGCATCCTGATGGGGGTCAATGGGGCTGGGGCGCTCAGCGGCGCGCTCCTCGTCGGTACGCTGAGCCAGCGCGGGCAACGCGGCAAGCTCCTCTTCTTCGTCAATATCGGCTTCGCTGCCACGCTCGTCGCCTTCGCGCTGTCGCAGTGGGTCATCCTTTCGGCCATGTTGCTGTTTCTGATCGGTGCCAGCCAGACCCTGCTCATGGCGTTCACGAACACGCTCATTCAATTGATCGTACCGGACGAGTTCCGTGGTCGCGTCATGGCACTCTACTCCGTGATCCCGATGGGGTTCATGCCGCTCGGCACTATGGCGCTCGGTGGGATCGGGGACATCGCCGGTGTGCCACTCACTGTGGCGGTCGCCGCTGCGATCGCGCTCGGATTCACGCTCGTCGGCCGTCGGTTGTTCCCCGAGGTCTATCACCTGACTTAGCGGCTCGTGGCTGGCTCCGCTGCCAGCTCGGCCTGGAGGGTCAGGAGCTTGCCCTGCCGCACCACCCCGAGTGTGACGGTGCTCCCGACCGGGGCACGGCTCAACAGTCGCTGGAGATCCGTCGGTGAGCGGAGCGGCACGCCGTCCAGGCTGACGATGATGTCACCAGCCCGCAATCCGGCGCGCGCTGCCGGGCTGCCCTCGACCACCTGGAGGACCGCCACTCCAGCGGCACGCGGCTCGCCCCGTTCGGGCACGTACCGGCCAGGCACCGAACGCAGCTCACCGACGATACCGAGCCAGGCCCGACGTACACGCCCCTCGCGGAGGAGTTGCCCGACCACCCATTGGGCGGTGTTCGCAGGAACGGCGAAGCTCAGCCCTTGTGCACCGGCGACGATCGCGGTATTGACACCGATGACCGTGCCACGCGTGTCGACGAGCGGCCCACCGGAATTGCCCGGATTGAGCGGCGCATCGGTCTGGATCACATTCTCGATCAACCGGCCGTCCGGCCCCCGCAAGGAGCGACCGAGTGCCGAAACCACGCCAGTCACCACGCTGGCCTGGAGACCGAGCGGATTGCCGATCGCGATCACCAGCTGCCCGACCTGCAAGCGATCGGAGTCGCCCAGCTCAGCGGCCGGCAAACCCGTCGCCTGCACACGCACAACAGCCAGATCGGTCGCGGGATCTTCACCGACCAGTTCACCCGGAAGCTCCGTCCCATCGGCCAGCGACACGACGATCCGGCGAGCCCGATGGACGACGTGGCTGTTCGTCAGGATGTAGCCGTCGGGCGTAATGAGGAATCCCGAACCAGCACCTGGCACCTCCGCCACCCGCTGCGGCATGCCGAGCGAGCGGACGACGTGCAGGCCGACGACGGCCGGTGCCACACGCTGCACGACGCGGACAACGGCCTGGGAAAAGGCATCGAGCAGCGTCTCGGGCTCGACCGGGGTTACGGTGTCACCGGTCTCGAATCCATTCCCCTCATGAGCGATCGGCTCGACGTGAAACAGCTTGCGCAGCATGGATTGATGACCTCCTCAATTCTCGAGTTGGGCTGGGACGACGCATCCGGGCCTCGGCTCACTCGATATCCGGTCCGGCCTGCCGGAGTTCCTGGACGCGGACGAGTGCCTGCCGCAACTCCTCGAGCCACTCCGCCTGATGGCGAGCGACCAGCCGTACGCACCAGGCGAGCGCCTCGCTCCGGCTCCGCGCGATCCCTGCTTCCACCAGCGTGTCGAGCACTTGCCGTTCCGGAAGCCGCAGTCGCGTCATCACCGGCACGCTCAGGACAGTGAAGAGCTGCCGGACGGGACCACAGACGGCACCCCACGACACCTTACGACCGAAGCGGTACTCGGCCTCGCTGGCGATTCGCATACGCTGGCCGCGTGTCTCCTCGCGGAAGCGCTGGATGCGAGCAGCACAGGCGGCCTGCCGCTGCTCGTCGCTCGCCCCCTCGGGAAGCGCCGGTTCCGGCAACCGGCCGACGACGAGGATCTCGTCCCGGTCGTATTGAATCTCTGGTGGCTCGAGAAACCAGCCTTCCGGCAGGCGACCAGCGAACCAGGCCTGGATCTCCGCTGCGAAAGGATCTCGCTCCATCGCTCGCTCCTTCCGTCAATTGCAGCAATTACAGTATTACACACTTGCAGCCTGCTGCCAACCGGTATCAGCGACGAGTCGTGCGCCGGCTTCGTCACAGCCGGCGATCCTCGAGAGACACCGCAGCGTATCCAGAGTTCCGTCGCGACGGTTCCAGCAAAACATGCTAGGCTACAGCCTAGAAAGGATCGACTGGCAGGGGAGGGGCAGACCGATGGCAGGACCGGTCGTCGTTCCGATACTTCCGACCTATCTCGATCCCGAGCGCGTGACGCACTGTGCGATCCCCTACGGTCGGGCGATCGCCCAACGTCTCGGCACGGGGATCGTGTTGCTCTCCGTCGTGGAGATCACCGAATCCTTGCGGAGTTATCTCGAAGCGGAGGGCGAACAAGTCGATCAGCTCGTGCAGCGTTGGTTGAGCCAGCGACGCGAGGCGATCGAGAAGCTGGCGCAGACCATAACCGATGTCCCCTACCACGTCGAGGTACGGATCGGTGAGCCGGCCAAGGAAATCGTGGCGTTCGCCGATGAGCGGCAGGCGGCAGCACTCGTCATGAGTAGCCATGGCCGCACTGGCGTCGCCAGGCTACTCGTCGGGAGCGTGACCTTCACCGTCGCCCAGCGAGCCCGCCAACCGCTCATCGTCGTCCGCGCCCGCGTTCCGGTGCCGGCACCGAACGCAATCGTACATCTCTCCCCGGTGCTCGTCCCCCTCGACGGCTCGTCGCTCGCCGAAGAGGCGATCGACACGACGCTTCAACTCCTCGGTCACGGCACCGAACCGCTGGACCTGCATTTGCTGCACGTGCTCACCGACGACGAGCAGCCCGCCGAATGGGAGCGCTACCTCGAAGGCGTGGCGCAGCGCATCCGCTCTCGTGGCTATCGCGTCGACTGGAGCCTGGCGCACGGTCCGGTGGCCGAGACGATCGCTGCCGAAGCGGCGCGCCGGCACGCTGGCCTCATCGCGATGGGCACCCACGGCATGAGCGGTGTTCGCCGTGTCCTCCTCGGATCGACCGCTGAACATGTCCTCCACGCGAGCGCTGTACCGCTGCTCCTCCACCGACCACGAGCGGCCCGGCGGATCGTGGAGGAAACCGCGGAGGGACCTCAGACGCTGCGCGTTCGCGACATCATGACTCCTTCTCCCGTTACGGTGGGACCGGATGCGACGCTCGAACAGGTCGCCCGTCTCATGCTCGAGCATCAGATCGGCGCGATTCCCGTCGTGGCACCGGACGGTCAGTTGATCGGCCTAATCCGCGAAGAGGACTTCCTCATGCAGGAGCGTCCGATTCCCTTTTCCGCCTTCCAGGCGCCACAACTATTCGGACGCTGGATCGACCCGGAGCGACTCGAACAGCTCTACGCTGAGGCCCGTTCCCTCAAAGCCGGTGACATCGCGCGGGAGCCGGAGATCACCGCTACCGAGGAGATGACCCTGAGCGACCTCGCCGAACGCATGGTCGAGCGCGACGTCCGGCACGTGCCGGTCCTGCGCGACGGTCGGTTGGTCGGTATCGTGACGCGGCATGACATATTGAAGGCCGTTGCACGTTCTCGACCGTCTCATGGTTAGCGGTGAGTGAGGCCGATGGAGGCCGGCGGGATCGACCAGACGAGAGCAGAACTCCAGCTCGATCGTCCCTGGCATGCGCTCTCACCGGAGGAGACGCTCCGCGCGCTGGCAACCACGCCGCAGGGGCTCTCTTCCGCTGAAGCACGTCGTCGTCTGGCGCACTTCGGCCCCAATCGCCTGGCACAGGTTCCACCGCCGAACCCGCTGCTGATTCTTCTGCACCAGTTCGCCAGCCCGCTCATCATCGCGCTGGGGCTGGCCGCCGTCGTCGCGGGCGCGCTCGGCGAGTGGGTCGACGCGAGCGTCATCGTCGCGGCCTTAGCGGTCAATGCGCTCTTCGGCTTCATCCAGGAGTGGCGCGCCGAATCGGCCATCCGTTCGCTCATGCGCTACCTCTCGCCCAAGGCCCGGGTGCTTCGCGACGGTGTCGAGCAGATCGTCGAGAGTGAACGCCTGGTTCCCGGTGATATCGTTCTCCTCGAGTCGGGAATGCGGGTACCGGCTGATCTCCGGCTGCTCGCAACCGTCGCCTTGATGATCGATGAATCGGTTCTGACCGGCGAGTCGGTACCAGTCGCCAAACGTCCCGAGCCGGTCGATCGCGATACGCCCGTTGCCGATCGCACCTGCATGGCCTACCTCGGCACGATCGTGACCAGCGGCCGAGGGAGAGGTGTGGTGGTCGCAACCGGCACCCGCACCGAGGTCGGGCGGATAGCGGCAGTCGCGCAACGTGAGGTCGCTCCGCCGACACCGCTCCAGCAACAGCTGGCACGCTTCGCCCGCACGGTCTCACTGGTCGTTCTCGTCGGTATCCTCGCCATCGGAGCGATCGGTCTGGCACGCGGCGACGATCTCGCCACCCTCCTCACCTTCGCGGTCGGTGCAGCAGTCGCCATCGTCCCCGAGGACCTCCCGGTTATCCTGACCATCGTGCTCGCCGTCAGTGTGCAGCGGATGGCCCGTCGCAACGCCATCGTCCGCCATCTTCCAGCTGTCGAGACCCTGGGCAGTACTACCGTGATCGGATCCGATAAGACAGGGACTCTCACGGAGAATCGGATGACGGCTCGTCTGGTGTGGGCGGCGGGACAGGAACAGGACCTCAGCGCAACGGAGACTCCCTGCGATCCCGCCGCTCGCACGCCTCCGCCCCTCGAACGGGCGTCTTTCAGGAAGCTCCGCGAGCAACGCACCGCGCACGAGCTGGTTCTGCTCGGCGGTGCGCTCGCCAACGAGGCACAACTCGGGGCGAGCACGAGCGACGGGGAAGCGGAAAGCGGAGTCGGTGACCCGACCGACCTCGCACTCCTCCGGGCAGCACAACAACTCCTGGGCGACGTGACGCTCCTGCGCCAGCGTTTCCAGACGCTCGCTCTCCTCCCCTTCGAACCGGAACGCCGCTTCGCAGCGATCCTGTGCGCGACTGACGAGCGACCCATTCTTTTCGTCAAAGGCGCGCCGGAACGCGTGCTGGACATGTGTGCGTACTGGCTGAGCGAGCACGGCCTGGTCCCGATCGATCGCCAGACGATCGCGGACGCCGCGGCGGCGCTGGCCCGGCGAGGCTTCCGCGTCCTCGGTGTCGCTGCCGGCGAGACCGAAAAGCAGGACGAGAGTGCGTTCGCGAATCTCGAGGGACTCGTCTTCCTCGGGCTCGTCGCGCTTTGGGATCCACCGCGCGCTGGCGTCAAGGAGGCGATCGCTCGCTGCCATGCCGCGGGCATCCGCGTCCTCATGATCACCGGTGACCATGCGGGAACAGCTGCTGCGATCGCCGCGGAACTCGGCATCGCACCGCCGGGGAGCCCGGTGCTGACCGGCCGTGATCTGGCCCATCTCGACGACGAGACTCTCCGCGAGCGCGTCCGCACGGTCAACGTCTATGCACGCGTCGAACCGGAGCAGAAACTCCGGATCGTCCGGGCACTCCAGTCGCTCGGCGAGACAGTCGCCGTCACTGGTGATGGCGTCAATGACGCTCCAGCACTCCGGGCCGCCGATGTCGGCGTCGCGATGGGCAAGAGCGGTACGGATGTTGCCCGCGAGGCTGCTGACATCGTCCTGGCCGACGATAACTTCGTCACGATCGCTGCAGCAGTCGAGGAGGGGCGAGCTGCAACCGATAACCTGCGCAAAGCGACGTTCTTCCTTCTCTCGACCGGTGCCGCGACCGCCGTCATCCTCCCGACCGCGCTCTTCCTCGGGCTCCCGCTCCCCTTCTATCCAGCGCAGCTCCTCTGGCTCAACCTCGTCACGAACGGCATCCAGGACATCGCGCTCGCGGTCGAGCCAAAAGAACGAGACCTCATGCATCGCCGACCGCGGCCTCGCCGCGAAGGCATTCTTTCAGCTCTCCTCTGGGAGCGCGTCGCGCTGAGCGGTGTCGTCATGGCGATCGGTACACTGTGGATCTTCGAATACACGCTCGCGACCTTCGGGTCGCTCGACCTCGCTCGAACCGTCGCGCTCACGACGATGGTGCTCTTTCAGACTTTCCAAGTCGGCAATGCCCGCTCGAGTACCCAGTCGCTCTTCCGGCTCCCACCGCTCTCGAATCGCTTCCTCTTCATCGCGACAGCAGCAGCGCTCGCGCTGCACATCGTGGCGTTGCACGTTCCCTTCTTGCAGTTCGTCCTCCGCGTTCAACCGATCCCGCTGGAACTCTGGCCACGGATGATCCTCGTCGCTGTGACCATCGTCTTGGCGGTGGAACTGCACAAGGCGGTTCGCCGCCATTGGCCGTATCCCTCATGGGAGCTTTCCAGCCAGGCACCCCAGACAACTACATGAAGCGAAAGCTGAGGAGCAGGCCGAGTCCGTACGCGAAGACGACCGGAATACCTCCCGGATCGAGAAACCGAAAACGCGGTTCCGCTTGAGTCAGCGTCCCGAGGACGACCAACCCGGTCAGGACGATCGCGAAGAGATTGCCGACCAGGACACCGGGCTCGGCGAGCGCCAGGAGCGGGACACCTCCGTCTGCCAGGTCGAGAACCAGCAGGATCACCATATTGAATGCATTGCTGCCGAGCAAATTGCCGACCACGAGATCATAGGAACCGGCGCGGATACCAGCCAGCGATACGACGATCTCTGGCAGTGACGTGACGATGGCGAGAACAGCGAGACCGAAGAACCCCTTCGTCACTCCCAGCGAACCAACCAGCTGCTCAGCCGAGCCGATCAGGAACCAGGCTGCACCAGCCAGGATCGACGTGGCCACTCCGAAGCGCGCGACACTCGGCGCCAGTCGAGCGGGTGGACGAGTCGGCGACTCCACCGGCACGGGCAACACGCGAGCCTGCCGCGTGACGTGCAGGAGCCAGGCACCCCACAGGTAGACGAGACCGATCAGCCCAGTCGCCCACCCTACTCCCCCGAAGGCGAGCACCGAACCGGTCACCACGCCCAGCGCAGCCAGAGCCAGGACGATGATCGCCAGGATGCCGGCCAGCGCCTGGTCGATGACGACGCGCGTCAGGATCCGCACTTGCGGCGTCAGGAGATCCGCAATGGCCAGGACCAGCATGTTGACCATGCACGAGCCGAACAGGTCGCCGATCGCAAAGTTCGCGCTGCCGGTGCGAACGGCAACCAGATCGACCGACAGCTCGGGGAGGGAGGTGGCACCGGCCAGGACGATCGCACCGATCCAGGCGTGTCCGAGGCCAGTGCGTTCCGCGAGGTCTTCCGCTCGCCGCGTCAGCTCCCAGCCAGCCAAAATCACCAGGCTGGCGCTCAGCACGAACACGACGACCGTCCCCCACACCGCCTCCTCCCTCCTGCTTCACGACACCGGGCGTTCGGTGCACCAGCGCTAACGCCGTGCACCTTCGTAGAGGAGCTCCTGCGTCCGCGCGGCGACCTCTTCCGGGTCGAGCTGCAGGCGCGCGACACCGGTCTCGATCGCTGCACGGGCGACCGCTGCTGCCACCGCCGGAGGCACCTTGAGATCGAGGCTATCCGGGATGATGTACTGCGGGGAGAGCTGTCGCACCGGTACCAGATCGGCGATCGCCTGGGCGGCAGCGAGCTTCATCGCGTCGTTGATGTCGCGCGCCCGCACGTCGAGGGCACCACGGAAGACACCGGGGAACGCCAGCGAGTTGTTCACCTGGTTCGGGAAGTCGGAGCGCCCGGTCGCCACGACCAGTGCTCCGGCCTCCAGTGCCAGATCGGGGTGGATTTCCGGATCCGGATTCGCCAGCGCGAAGATGATCGGATCGGGTGCCATCGTCCGGATCATCTCCGGCGTCAGGATGTTGGGGCTCGAAAGCCCGATGAAGGCGTCGGCTCCCACCAGGGCCTCGGCCAACCCGCCGCGGATACCAGCCTTATTGGTCAGACGCGCGATCTCCATCTTGTACCGGTTCATCCCCGCTTCGCGCTCGCGGTAGATCGCGCCGTGCCGATCGCAGAGCACGATGTCCCCCACGCCGTAGACCAGGAGGAGCTTGGCGGTCGCGATGCCAGCGGCACCGGCTCCGTTGATCACGATCCGCGCCTCGCTCAGCGGCGTGCCCCGCAGCTTGAACGCGTTGATGAGCCCGGCCAGCACGACGATCGCCGTGCCGTGCTGGTCGTCGTGGAATACCGGCATGTCCAGGCGTTCCTTGAGCGCCGACTCGATTTCGAAACACCGCGGCGCCGAGATATCTTCCAGATTGATGCCGCCGAACGACGGCGCGATCGCCGCCACGATATCGACGATCCGCTCGGGGTCACGCTCGGCGATGCAGATCGGGAACGCTTCGACCCCGCCGAGCGACTGGAAGAGTACCGCCTTCCCTTCCATGACCGGCAGTGCCGCCTGGGGGCCGATATCACCGAGCCCGAGCACCGCGCTCCCATCGGTCACGATCGCGACGAGGTTCCCCTTGACCGTCAAGTCGTAGACCGCTTCGCGGCGCTGCCGCACCTCCTCGACCGGTGCCAGCGCCGCCGGGGGGAGATAGAGCAGGTTGAGGATGTGATGATCGCGCACCGGCAACTTGCTGCGGATCTCCAGGACGCCACGATAGCGCCGCCGCAGATCCAGCGCCTGTTCGGCCAGCGAACGGGGCCGCCGGTTGGAAGGACGCGGTAGCTCGAACGCCCCTTCGTAGATATACCGCCGGGTATTTTCGGCGACCTGCTGCGGGTCGACTGGCCGCGTCGCTTCGCCGGTTTCGAGCGCCGCCTGCACCACCGCTGCCGCGATCGCTGGTGCGACTCGGAAATCGAAGATCTGCGGCACGATATGGTTCGGCCCACGCTGTTCGGGCGGTACCAGGCTCGCCAGCGCTTCGGCTGCGTAAATCAACGTGCGCAGACGGATGTTCCGCGCACCGGAATCGAGAAGCCCACGGAAGACCCCCGGAAAGACGAGCGAGACGTCCATCATGTTCGGATAATCGGAGCGCCCGGTCGCGACCACCGCCGCACCGGCCTGCCGGGCCAGGAGCGGATCGATCTCCGGTGTCGGCAACGCGAGGGCAAAGACGATCGGATCCGGCGCCATCCTGGCCACCATCTCGGGAGTCAAGATATTACCGCGTGCCAGACCGATGAATACGTCGGCCCCCTCCAGCACCTCGGCGAGCGAGCCACGCCGCCTCTCCGGATTCGTCTCCTTGGCCAGATACGCCTTGGCCCAGTTCATCCGGTACGGCCGCCCGAGGTAAATCGCGCCGGCACGGTCACAGACGATGAGATCCTTCACGCCGACGCGCGTCAGGAGCCGCGCGACACCGATCCCAGCCAGGCCTGCCCCAGCGATGACGACTCGCACCTGATCCAGCCGCTTCCCGACCACCTCGAGCGCGTTCTTCAGCGCACCGAGCACGAGAATGGCCGTACCGTGGTGCTGGTTGGAGAAGACGGGAACCGGTGCCGCCTTCTCCAGGTGATCCTGGATCGTGAAGCTATGCGGTGCGCGGATATGGTCGAGGCAGATGGCACCGAAGGTCGGGATCAGTGAGCGCGCGACCTCGACGATCGCGAGCGGATCGCTCAGATCGACACCGATCGGCACGGCATCGACCCCGGCGAACGTCTTGAAGAGCACCGCCTTCGCTTCGAGCAGCGGTAACGCCGCCTCGACCGGCGCCCGCGTCGGGCCGAAGAGGTCGGAAGCATCCGTCAGGATGGCGACCGTATTGCCGCGACCAGTGAGATCGAACGATGCCACCTCGTCCTGGCTGATCACCCGGCAGGCTTCGGCGACACCCGGCGTGTAGACCAGGCTGAGCATCGCACGGTCGCGCAACGGCACCTTGCTCGCGATACCGATCAGCCCGCGATACTGCCGCCGGTACGCCAATGCCGCATCTGGCTGATCGAGCAGATACATGCCCCACCCCGTTCAGCATGCACGGACGCTACGCCGTCTTCGCGCATTGTACACGGAGCGCACCGCCCCTGGGGCATGCAGCTGCCTCGCACCGCGCGCTCGTCTCTCACCGACCACGCCCACACCCCTCTTCACCGCGAAGAGGCCTACGGGCGAGCTCGACCTGCACGCGACCAGCCGCTGGCAACCCGTTCTCCTGCATCAGGGTGATGCAGACACCGCCCGACCAGCATGCAGCGGCGAGGGACGACCGGCTCAGCCGGGCGACTGCGGCATCGCCTGCCCCCGCGCGATCGACCAGCGACAACAACCCGGACGTGCACGCGCCCCAGGCGTGCCCGAGACCGCGCTCGGGCAGCGAGCGGTCCGCGCGTGTGCACCGGCGGTCACGACGCTTCGCCCACCGGGCCGTCCCAGTCGCGACGCACGCGCCAGCGCTGCAGCTTGCCGCTCGCCGTTCGCGGCAACGCGGCGACGAACCGGATGGCGCGCGGCACCTTGTAGCCAGCCAGCCGCTGCCGGCACCACGCGACGAGTTCCTGCTCGGTCACCGACCGCTCCGGCCGGAGGACGACCGCAGCCACCACTCGCTGACCCCACTCGATATCCGGAACGCCGATCACCGCCGCCTCAGCGACCGCCGGATGAGCCAGGAGCACAGCCTCCACTTCCGCCGGGTAGACATTTTCGCCGCCCGTGACGATGAGGTCATCACGCCGATCGAGGACGTACAGGTACCCTTCCTCGTCCAGGTACCCGAGATCACCGGTGCGGAACCACCCGTCCCGGAACGCCTGAGCCGTCCGTTCCGGCTGGCGCCAGTAGCCTGGTGTCACGACCGGCCCTTGCACCTCGATCTCACCCGGTTCCTCCGCTGCAGCCACTCCACCGTCCGGGCGAACCACCTGCAACCGGTTGGGATAGAGCGGTTTGCCCGCCGAGCCGAGCTTGCGCAGCGCATCCTCGGGCGCCAGTGTGGCCAGCTGTGAGGCGGTTTCGGTCAGCCCATAGGTCTGGAGCACGGGAACACCGAGCCCGATCGCACGCTCGAGCAATGGGCGCGGGGCCGGTCCGCCACCGAGCAGGACGGCGCGGAGCCGTGGTGGGTAGCGTCGCTCACCGCGCTCGTCGAGCATCCGCCAGAGCATCGTTCCGACGACCGAGACGAGAGTGACGCCCTCCTCGATCGCCCGGTTGGCCGCCGCTGGCTCGAACCGCTCGTGCAACTCGACCGCGAACCCGCCAATCACGCTGCGGAACAGGATCGAGAGGCCACCGACGTGGAACAGCGGCAAACAGAGGAGCCAGCGGTCGTCCGGCCGCACCCCGATGTTCAGCTGCGAGCCGAGCGCGCTCCACCAGTGGTTCCCATAGGTGAGGAGTACGCCCTTCGGTCGATCGGTCGTACCCGACGTGTAGACGAGCGTATGGACCTCGTCCAGCGCGACCTCACGCTGGAGGTCGGCGGATCGTTCCGGTACCGTCGCCAGGTCGCGGTCGACATCGACGACGAGGCCCGGCCACGAGGTGACCCGGTCGCCCGTCGTCGCGTCGGCGACGACGACGCGCGGCTCGGCGTCGTCGAGCTGGGCAGCCAGTTCCCGAGCGGTCAGACGTACGTTCAGCGGCACGACGATCGCTCCGAGCCGGCTCACGGCGTGGACGAGAACCACCAGTTCCGGCCGGTTCGCCAGGCAGGCAGCTACCCGGTCACCCCTCCGGACACCGAGCTCGGCGAGCCGCCGTGCCAGCACATCGGCCTCAGCAGCGAGGCGCGCGAACGTCCACTGCTGCTCGCGCCACACGAGCGCCACGCGATCCGGGGTCACCTTTGCTCGCCAGGCGAGCCATTCGGGTACGCGCACTGCTCTCCTCACAGTCCGCCGAGACCGAACCATCCCGCCGCATAGGCAACCGCGTACGGCCACAGGAGCACCGAGTAGACGACGAAGCGTAGGAGATCGACGCTCCCGTAGTCGACGGCCCAGGGATCGAGCAAGACGAAGACAGCCGTCCAGACCGCACCGGCGACGCAATAGGCGAGGCAGCCGGCGAGCGCGCCTCGCGAGCGCCGGCCCGCTCCGGCCAGTCCTGCACCAGCGAGGCCCCAGCCGCCGACGACCACCGCCATGCCCACGACCACGGCGAGATTGCCAGCGAGACGCGACAACGGCACCAGCCACGGCACCGTGACCGTGCCGAGCAGGAAACCTGCAAAAGCCACCGCGATTCCTCCGGCCAGCAACCGGGGGTCGCTCCGCCCGCCGCTCACTCCACCCCCTCGTTCTGCGTGAACTGGACCGTCACACCGAGTCCACCACTCGTCGGGACGGCCAGCACGCCACCGATCGGCTCGAGCGGTTCGGCGATCCCGAGCGGCGCAACCAAGTGCGCCGTCGCCAGACCGTGCGCCCGCGTCGTATCGAGCGCTGCCGCGGTATGCACAGCCGCAGCCAGGCCAACTCCTGATTCCAGCATACTGGTCACGACGACGTCCACGCCCCGTCCGCTGGCCCGTTCCGCTGCCGCGAGGACCGAGCGCGGGCCACCGAGCAGCGGCAGCTTCAGGACGAGGACATCGGCCGCCGCGAGCGCCAGCGCCCGCTCGACCGCATCTGGCCCGGTGAGCGCTTCGTCCGCCGCGACCGGAACCGGTGAGCGCCGCCGCAGTGCAGCTAGTTCTTCCAGCCCCGCGACCGGCTGCTCCAGATACTCGATGTCGAACCGGGCGACCGCACGCGCGAAAGCGAGCGCAGTTTCGAGATCACTCGTCCCGTTCGCATCCAGACGGATCCCGATCTCGTCACCGACCGTTGCCCGCACCGCGGCGACGAGTTCCGCATCAGCGAGCGACAGCGTTACCTTGAGCTTGAGGGTACGAAAGCCCGCCGCCACCGCGGCCCGTGCCTGTGCGACCATCGCCTCCCATTCGGCGCGGCCGAGCAATGCATTGACCCGAACGCGATCGGCCGCATCGGACCGTAACCAGCGGGCGAGCGGTACACCAGCCTGCCGCGCCTGCCAGTCGAGGAGCGCTGTCTCCAGGCCGGCCCGCGCAGCCAGCGCAGCTGGGGTGCACCCTGGAGAGCTCGCGAGCACGCTCGCTGGGTCAGCAGCACGCAGCGCCGTCGCGGCCTGCTCCAGCCAGACGACCGCCTCCGGCAGTCCAGTCTCCTCCGTACCTGGCCAGCACGAGACATCGCCGTAGCCGGTGCAGCCATCCGCACTCTCCAGCGCCACGAGCAGTCCGCGGCGCACGCATACCGTTCCTCGCGCTGTCTCGAGCGGCTCGCGCAGCCGGAGCTCGTACGGCCTCCACTGCAACCGCCAGGCGCTCACCAGAGCAGCCCCACTGCGAACAGCACCGCGAAGAGCAGCTGCAGCTGGCCAGTCCGCTTGAGCACCGGATTGAGTGCCGGCCCGCTCGCCCCAGCGAGCACGAGACGCACCAGGCGCACCGCGAGCGGCAGCGTCAGCCAGGCGAGCAACGTCGCCGGACCAGTCCAGCCCGCCAGCACGATCACAAGCGGGACCACGTAGGCACCCAGCACCAGCACCGCGTACTGCCAGCGCGTCGCTCGCTCGCCGATCCGCACGGCCAGCGTCCGTTTCCCCGCCGCCCGGTCGGTCGGGATATCCCGCAGGTTGTTCACCACCAGGATCGCCGTGATCAGGAAGCCGACCGGAATCGCTGCGAGGAGCGCCAGTCCCGAGACTGTTCCGCTCTGGAGATAGGCGCTCCCGCAGACGGCGACGAGACCGAAGAACACGAAGACGAACAGGTCACCCAGCCCAATGTAGCCGAGTGGCCAGGGCCCAGCCGTGTAGAGGATGCCCGCTGCGATCGAAGCCAGTCCGATCGCCAGGATCGGCCAGCCACCGATCCAGACGAGATAGAGCCCGAGCAGCGTCGCTGCTCCGAACGTCAGCCCCACTGCCCAGCGCATCTGGCTGACCGTGACCAGGCCGCGCGCCGTGATGCGGGTTGGCCCGACGCGCTCCGGCCGATCCGCCCCTTTGAGGTAGTCGAAGAGATCGTTGGCATAGTTCGTGCCGATCTGGATGAGGACGGCTGCCAAAAGCGCAGCGACGAACGGCAGCCAGCGCACCGTCCCCGCCTCACGCACGCCGACCGCCGTGCCGACGAGGACGGGGCCGATCGCAGCGACCAGCGTCGCTGGGCGGGCACCGAGCCACCACACGCACCAGCCCGGCTGCAGCGTCTCCTGACCGGTCGCACTGCGCGCCGCCTTCGCCATCCACGCACTCCGCAATCACGGGAAGCGCGGAAACTTGGAGAAGTCCGGCTTGCGCTTCTCGAGAAACGCCCGGTGCCCCTCCTTGGCCTCGTCGGTCAAGTAGTAGAGGAGCGTCGCGTCACCGGCCAGCTGCTGGAGGCCGGCCAGGCCATCGGTGTCAGCATTGAACGCCGCCTTGAGGAAGCGGATCGCGGTCGGACTCTTTTCCAGGATTTCCCGCGCCCACTCCACTGCCGTCTCTTCCAGCTTCTCGTAGGGCACGACCGCGTTGACCAGCCCCATTTCGAGCGCTTCCTGCGCTGTGTACTGCCGGCAGAGGAACCAGATTTCCTTCGCCTTCTTGTGGCCGACGATCCGACCGAGCAAGGTCGCGCCGTATCCCGCGTCGAAGCTGCCGACGCGCGGGCCGACCTGGCCGAACTTGGCGTGCTCGGCGGCGATCGTCAGGTCACAGACCACGTGGAGCACATGCCCGCCGCCGATCGCGTAGCCATTGACCACCGCGATGACCGGCTTGGGGAGATAGCGGATCTGCTTCTGGAGGTCGAGCACGTTGAGACGCGGAATCCCCTGGTCGTCGACGTACCCGCCATGCCCGCGCACCCGCTGGTCACCGCCCGAGCAGAACGCCTTGTCGCCAGCCCCGGTGAGGAGGACGACCCCGATCGAGCCGTCGTCACGGGCATGAGCGAAGGCATCCATCATCTCCATCACCGTCAACGGCCGGAAGGCGTTGCGCACCTCGGGGCGATTGATCGTGATTTTGGCGATCCCTTCACCCTCGAGCCGCTCGTAGAGGATGTCGGTGTACTGCTTGATCGGTATCCACTTGAACTGGCTCATCGTCCCTCCTTGATTTCTGGTCGCCGGCGCTCACGCCATCTCTACGCTCGACAATCATAGCGAGCGCATAAGGCGTGCGCTCCACGTTTCCGTTCTCGCACTCGTCACACTGACCGCAACCGCTGGGCGCACCTGTTCGCGTCGCGCTGCATGACCAGAGTGCCCGTGCCCCTGCACTCCTGGCTGGAGCACCCTGGAGCGATGCGTCCCGCTGCCGCGTCACATCGCTCCACGACGGAAGGCAACCCTGTCGTCACGTTTCCGCTTTTCAACATTTTTGCCGCAGTGAACTCGTTTCTTGTCCTTCTCCGCACCGGCTCACGCAGCGTAGAGTTGGCTCAGGCACACGGCCACTCGTGCCAGGAGTCGCAGGGTGAACAGGTCGTCACGCAGTCGCGCCATCCGGAAGACGCTGCTGACCGTGCTGGTACTCAACCTCACGGTCGCGGTCGCCAAGCTGGTGGTGGGGATCCTCACCAGCAGCCTGGCCGTCCTCTCCGACGGGCTGAACTCGCTCCTCGACGCTTCGGCCAATGTCGTCGGCCTGATCGGCATGGCGGTCGCATCCCGGCCGCCGGACCCCGAGCATCCGTATGGGCACCGGCGCTTCGAGGCGCTGACCGCACTCGTCATCGCCGGCGCCATGGGGCTTCTCGTCGTGCAGATCCTCCAGGAGGCCTGGCATCGTCTGCAGAGCGGGGCACGCCCCGAGGTCAGTCCGCTCTCGTTCGCGGTCATGGGCGTGACCCTGCTCGTCAACATCGGTGTGAGCACGTGGGAACGCCGTCGCGGTCGCGAGCTCCGAAGCCCGATCCTGAGCGCCGACGCCAAGCACACCGCTGCCGATGCACTCGTCTCGGTCGCCGTCATCACCGGCCTCGTCGCTGTCCAGCTGGGCTATCCCCTCGTCGATCCTCTGCTCGCCATCGGGATCGCCGGCGTCATCGGCTGGGGTGCCTGGACGATCATCCGCGACGCGGCACTCACGCTGTCCGACACCGCCGTCGTTCCGGTCGAGGTGATCGAGCAGGCGGTGCTGGCGGTACCCGGCGTCCACGGCGTCCACAACGTGCGCACCCGTGGCGGAGACGGGCTGGTCTGGGTCGACCTGCACATCCAGGTCGATCCTGACCTCAGTGTCCGCGCCGCGCACGACATCGCGAGCACCGTGGCACGCGCCGTCGAGGCAGCGATCGGCCAGCCAGCCGACGTGACCGTCCACGTCGAGCCGGCACTTCCCGAACACCTGCGCGCGACGCGCGGTTACCGCGTCTGGATGGAATGACCCGCCCCCTCACGAGAGCGCCAGAGACGCCTGAGCCACCCGGTGCCAGCCAACGGACATGCAGCCATGCATGGTATGCTGGAGGCAGATCCCGACAAAGCGGGGCAGCAGTACGGGCGATGGTGCCGCCCGTCGCTGCGGAAGGAGTCCAGCCATGCCGCGTCTCCAGGTATTGATCTGGTTCCTCCTTCCTCTCTTCGCGCTGCTGGCGCTTTTGACCTTCGGTGGCTGGGTGAGCGGGGCGATCGCAGCGATCCTGTTCGTTGCGCTCGCCGCACTCGTCATCATCGTCGCAGCCATCGCGGCGCGCCAGCGTGCGCAGAGCTAGCGAGCATCCGGGAGCACCGTGATGAGCGAGACGTTGACGGTGCTCCTGGCGCTCACGGCTGTGCTCCTCGTGCCACACTGGTTGCTTCGGTGCTTGGGGCAAGCCGAGCAGTACGAGGCAGCCGGCGACCCGCTCATGGCCCTCGCCTGGACGCTCGCCACCGTGCTGAGCGCCTACGCCCTCGGTCTCGCCCTGCTCGTCCTCCTCATCGAGGCCGCCCGCCAAACGCTGGCCGCGAGCTGAGTCCTCAGACGACCAGACCGAGCGCGTGCCGAAGGAAGTAGATGACGAACGCCGCGCTGACGACGTACAGCACCGGATGCACCTCGCGGAATTTCCCGCGGAAGAGCTTGATCAGCGTGTAGGTGATGAACCCCGCACCGATCCCGTCGGTGATGCTGTAGGTGAACGGCATCATCAGCATCGTCATCGTGACCGGGAGACCGACCTCGATGTTGGCGAAGTCGATGCCCCCGACGCGGATTCGTGACGGCTTGGCTTCCGCTTCCGCCTCCGCCTCGCTGAGCACGCCCATCATCATCCAACCGACGATGATGAGTGCCGGCGCTGTCGCCTGAGCTGGCACGATACCGACCACCGGCCAAAACGGCATCGCGAGAAGGAACAGGATACCGGTCACGACCGAGACCAGCCCGCTCCGGCCTCCCACGCTGATACCGGCTGCCGACTCGATGTAGGTCGTCGCTGAAGAGGCGCTGCACGCGCCACCCATCACCGCACCGAGCGAATCGACCAGGAGCGCCCGCTGGGCCTGCGGGAATTCGCCGCGTTCGTCGAGGTAGCCAGCCTGGCGCCCCACCCCGATCAATGTCCCCATCGTGTCGAAAAAGTCGGCGAGCATGATCGAGAAGACGACCAGGACAGCCGTCAACACGCCGAGCTTGGTGATGAAGCCGAAACTGAAGTCACCGATCCGGCTGAAGTCGGGTACCGCGATCCACTGCGCTGGCAGCTGGGCGACACCAGGTGGGAACGCGTCCGTTCCCGTCACAGCGCGGGCGATGATCGCGACGACCGTCGTCAGCAAGATGCCCCAGAGCAAGGCTCCCCGCACGCCGCGAGCCAGGAGGAACAGCGTGATCAGGAGGCCCACCCCGGTGACGAAGACCGGGACACCGCGGAGATCACCGAGCCGGACGAGTGTGGCCGGATCGGCCACCACGATCCCCCCGTTGACGAGCCCGATGAAGAGGATGAAGAGACCGATACCGACCGAGATCGCCTGCTTGAGCTCGAGCGGGATCGCTTCCATGACATAGCGCCGGATGCCGAGCAGCACCAGGATCGTGATCACGATACCCTCGGCGACGATGACGCCCATCGCCTCGGCAGCCGTCAGGCCCAGCGCGCCCATCAGCTGAAAGGCGACGACCGCGTTGAGCCCCATACCCGGGGCCATGGCGTAGGCCCGGTTGGTCGCCAACCCCATGGCGATCGTCATGATCCCCGCGACGAGCGCGGTCGCTGTCGTGACGGCCGAGATCGAGAGCTTGTCCGGGACGTCAGGTGTGCTGAGAATCTGCGGATTGACGAAGATGATGTAGGCCATCACGATGAAGGTCGTGAAACCGGCGAGGATCTCGGTTCGGACGTTCGTCCCCAGTTCGCGCAGGTGGAAGAACCGCTCGAGCCAGCTCTCGCCAGCCTGTGTCCCCGCGCCGATCGCCCGCTCGCTCACGCGCAGCCTCCTCCCGCTTCACCGAGCCGCACACGGCGAACTCTACTGAGAGACCGAAATCCGCGCAAGCACGCTCCGGATGATCGGCACATGCGGGGAGTACAGCACATCGAGTGCCGAGAGTCATGGCCCCGCAGCTCTGGCCACACACCTCACCCGCCCGACCCTCCACGCGCCCCGATGCCAAGGTAGCCGGTGAGAACCAGCACGCCTACGAGCCCTTCACTGGGAGATCCGAGCCTGGGGAGCCACCATGTCGAGGACAGCCGCCAGACGCGCTGAACGATACCCTGGCTGCAGCGAGGAGAGGACGACGGTCGCTGTGTGCGCATAGTGCAGAGCCATGCAGGCAACCGTGCGCTCGACATCGCCTGCCAGCGCGGCATCCAACATGGCGCGGTGCTCGGCCTGACGCGGCGCACCGCCATCTGGAGAGATCCGCACGAAACGGAGGCGATAGCGCTCTGCGTGATCGAACAGCTGACCGATCAAGTCCACCCAACGCTGTCCAGCGCCGCGAACGAAACCGAGATGGAAAGCCCGGTGCGGCGCGTTCAGCCGCTCGACGTCGTTGAGCCGGGTAAAGTAGTCCATTTGCGCATACAGCCCCTCCAGCTCAGCGAAGTCTTCCGCGGTCAGGTTGGGGACCGTGAGTCGGATCGCGACCGCCTCGAGCGTGATCCGCATCGTGTAGATTTCCTCGGCATCCGCAACGGACAGTTGGGCGATCCGCACTCTCCGGTTGGGCTCGAGCGTCACCAGTCCCTCGCGCTGCAGCAACCGGAGCGCCTCGCGGAGCGGTGTGCGACCGACACCGAGCTCGCGGGCCAGCTGCAGCTGGCTCACGACCCGACCCGGTTCCAGCGCACCGCGCAAGATCGCCGTGCGTAAGGTGTCATGGACAGCGAGAACGCCCGTCCCGTGATCGTTCGTCTCCATCGTCCACCCCGCACCCAATCCTAACTGCTTGACGCAGGCACCACAAGTGTATACACTATGATCATCAGTCGACGGATTGCTCTACCGCACACAACAAGGCGTCGTAGCAGCGTCAGAGACGCGGTCGGAGTGCGCGACAGGCGATCAGGCCCCCGGAGGGCAGCGCACTGTCGCTCAGCGACGAGACGAAAGGGGTGGAGTGATGGCTCTCCGGTTCAGCCGGCGCCGTTTTCTCGCGTTAACGGGAACGGGCTTCGTTTCCAGCCTCCTCGCTGCCTGCGGTACCAGCCAACTGACTCCGACCGTGCGTCCGACGCCTCCTGCTGCTGGGCAAGCAGCGACCCCGACCGGTACGCGGGAAACGGCAACACCGGCAACCGTAGTGACGAAACCCCACAAGACGCTGCGCGTCGGCTTCACGATCTCGAAGACCGGCCCGTATGCCGCAGCCGCGTCGATCATCGTCTATCCCAACTACCTGTTGTGGTCTCAAGACATCAACGAGGCTGGTGGGCTGGAACTGGAGGACGGCCTCTACACAATCGAGTTCGTCGAATACGACGATCAGAGCAACCCGGAAGAGGCGATCAAGGCCATCCAGCGTCTCGTCAATGAGGACAAGGTCGACCTCTTGCTCGCTCCGTACGGCACGGCGATCAACCTTGCGACCGCACCCCTCTTTCATCAGTTCGGCTACCCCCAGCTGGCGGTGACCGACGTGAGCGACAAGTCACCCGACCTGGCCAAGCAGTGGCCCGGCTATTTCACGTTCGGCACATCCAGCTGGGCCGCCGAGAACCTCACTGGCCTCTTGGATAGCCTGGCGAGCCAAGGATCGATCGACCGCCGTGTCGCCCTGATCGCGGTCGACGACGCCTTCGGCCTCGAGCTCTCAACTGCCCTGCGCCGCTCTCTGGCCAAAAGCACCTTCGAGCTCGTTTACGACGAGAGCTATCCCGCCGGCACGACCGACTTTCAGCCGATCATCACGACGATCCAGCAGCGACAGCCCACTATTTTCCTCGCCTGCAGCTATCCGAACGATGCCTTCGCATTGGCACAGGTCGCGATCCTTCTCGATTTCAATCCCGCCGTCTACATCAGCGCCCTCGGCCCCGCCCTTCCCGTCTTCCGCGACCAGTTCGCAGACAACATTGAAGGAATCATCGGGATCGGCGGTATCGACCCGCGTCAACCTGGCCTGCTGGAGTACTACAGCCGCCATCGTGCACGAACAGGGCAAGAGCCAGACCGTTCGGCTAGTCCGATCTGTTACGCCTCGCTGCAGGTCCTGCAGCAAGCCCTTCAACGGGTCGGCCGGATCGACCGACAAGCCCTGATCCGCGAGATCGCTTCCGGATCGTTCGATACGATCATCGGCACGGTCCGGTTCCGGGAGAATGTCTTCTTTCACCGCTGGCAAGTCGGCCAGTGGCAGCGTTACGGCGATGCGTTCGAATTCCTCGTCGTCTGGCCGCCGGAGGTCGCTGCTGCCTCACCCCTCGTGCGCAAACCGCACTGGAGCCGGTGATGCAGTCGTACGCATTGGCTGTGGGGCAGAGGAACGCGCGAACGCTCTCTGGCCGACGAGGAGCCGGCATACCGGCGGCGCGCCCGTCGAGAGCGGCGCACGATCGCACGCTCGTACTGCGTGCCAGCCAGCCGGAGCGACGAGTCGACCGGGCTCCGCCGGTCAGAAGCGACGAGCGATCAGGCTGTAGGGTTCCGTCCTGAGCGAAAGGAGGCGAAGATGCCGCGTCCACTGCTCGCACAACTCGTCCACGTCGAGGTCTTGACCCCCGACTACGAGGCGTCGCGGCGCTTCTTCACCGAGATCGTCGGGTTGTCGGTCGTCCACGAGACGGACGGCCGAGCCTACCTGCGCTGCTGGGGTGATCACTACACCTACAGCATCGTCCTCACTGCCGCCGACTACCCCGGCCTCGGGCACGCTGCCTGGCGGGCCTGGAGTCCAGAGGACCTCGAGCAGGCCATCCGGAATGTCGAGGCCAGCGGGATTCGAGGCGAATGGATCGAGAGCGATTTCGGCCATGGTCGAGCCTACCGGTTTCGGGCTCCGGGCGGGCATTTGATCGAGATCTTGTGGGAGATCGAGCGCTACAACGCTCCCCCGGAACTCGCCTCGACTTTCCCGGAGCGGCCACAAAAGTTCCGCGGTGGCGGACTGGAGCCGCGCCACCTCGACCACGTCACGGTCGCCACGAGCGACGTCCTGCGCGATGTCTACTGGTTCCGCGACAACCTGGGCTTCCGGTTCATGTGTTACAACGGCCTCGAGGACGACCCCGACTTCGTCGTCTTCGCCATGGTCACCACGAACGAGAAAGACCACGATCTCGCCTTCGTCAAGGACATGTCACCGATCCCGGGACGCCTCAACCACGTTTCGTTCTACGTCGACACCCGCGAGGCACTGTTCCGGGCAGCAGATCTCCTGCTCGAAGCGGGATATGCGATCGAGTTCGGTCCCGGCGTTCATGGCATGGGCGAGCAGAGTTACCTGTATTTCCGCGAGCCGAGCGGGATCCGGTTGGAGCTCAACAGCGGTGGCACCCGGAATTACGTTCCCGACTGGGAGCCCGTTCGCTGGCGCCCATCGCAAGGTTCCAACATCTTCTTCCGGAACACACCGATGCCCGACTCGATGCTCGAGTGTTTCCCGCCTGCCACGCACCCAGCATTCGCGGCGGACCTCGGCCTCGTCGCCGACACGCAGCAACCGAACCCGTACCGCTAACTCCAGCTCAGCCGAGAGGAGCAGGCGATGCCACGCTTCATCGACCTATCGGCACCGATCGTCACGACGCCCCCGGATCTTCCGCCGTTCCAGCGGGTCACGATCACGTTCTCGAACCACGAGGCTGGCGCACGCGAATTCGAACAGCTTTTCGGCATCGATCGTAGCCTGCTCCGCAACGGCGAGGGGCCGGCTGGGGAAATCATCACCTTCATGGGGACCCACAGCACGACGCACGTCGATGCACCGTGGCACTACAACTCGGTCATCGCCGGGCAACCAGCCCCGACTATCGACCAGCTCCCGCTCGAATGGTTCTTCGGGCCTGGCGTGAAGCTGGACTTTCGCCACAAGGAGGACGGTGACGCAATCACCGTCGAGGAGATCGAGGCCGCCCTCGCCCGGATCGGTCACTCGCTCGCCCCTGGGGAGATCGTCCTGGTCGAGACGGGTCGGGATGCCTTCTACGGTCAACCCGACTACTGGCTCCGCGGGCCGGGGGTGACACCCGAGGCGACACGCTGGCTCTACGAGCGCGGCATCCGCGTCATGGGGATCGACGCGTGGGGCTGGGATCGCCCGCTCCACCTCCAGGCACGCGAGGCGCTCGAGAAACAGCAGACTGGCATCCTCTGGGCAGCGCATCAGGTCGATCTCCCATACGCGCAGATCGAGCGCCTGTGCAATCTCGCAGCACTGCCGTCGCGCGGCTTCACTGTTGCCTGTTTCCCCTTGCGCATCGTCGGCGGCAGTGCCGCACCGGCCCGTGTCGTTGCGATCGTGGAGTGAGGCTATGGTCCGTCTCGACCTGCACAGTCACATCGCTCCGCCGGCGTACTGGACTGCTCTCGAGCGCGCGGGCATGCCGACACCCGTCCCGCCGTGGTCGGTGGAGCACCTGCTCGGCGTCATGAACCAGTACGGTATCACTGCTGCGGTCGTCTCTCTTCCACCACCTGGCGTTTTTCTCGGAGACATCGTGCAGGCGCGAGAACTGGCACGGGTAACCAACGAGTTCTCGGCTGCACTCGTTCAGCAGTACCCGTCTCGGTTCGCCGCGCTGGCGACGCTCCCGCTCCCCGACATCGAGGCTGCGCTCAGCGAGCTCGACTATGCCCTCGACCACTTGCACCTCGATGGTGTTGCCCTCTTGACGAACACCGGTGGCGTCTACCTCGGCGATCCTCGCTTCGAGCCGCTCTTCGCTGCGCTCGACTCCCGGGGTTGTTACGTCTTCGTGCACCCGACGATGCCGGCCTATCCTGGACCGGTACCGAACATTCCACCTTGGGTACTCGAGTTTCCCTTCGAGACGACACGCGCGATCGTGTCGCTGCTCTTCTCCGGTATCTTCGAGCGCTATGGCGCGATCCGCTGGCAGTTCGCCCACCTCGGCGGAACAGCTCCGTTCCTCGCCTACCGGATCGCATCGGTGATGGAGCGCGAACCAGCGCTCGCCGCCCGTCTGCGCCGGGATCCTGTCGAAATCTTGCAAGCGCTGTACTACGACACGGCACTGTCGAACTCTGCGACGGTGCTCGACGCGACGTTTCGGATCCTTCCCAGAGAGCGGCTCGTCTGGGGAAGCGACTGGCCCTACGCGGTCCTCCCCGCTGGACCGGATCCGGCGCCGGATCTCGACCGCTGGCCTGAGATCCGGACAGCGATCGAGGGAGAAAACGCGCGCGCACTAGTACCACGACTTTTCGAGAGGTTGGAACGATGAAGGTCGCTCGCTTCCGATACGAGACCCCCGATGGCCCTGAAGTCCGCATCGCCGTGGCCTCGACGCTCGTACCCGAACGCTGGATCGACGTGCGCCGGTTCGCGCGCCTGCAGGCCGAGCGGCGCGGTGCCACCCGGGACGCCGCCCAGCGTCTCGCCAGGTTCCTCGTCCCGGAGAGCCTCAGCCAGGCATTCGAGTACGGCGAGGCGTTCCTCGACATCTTGCGCGAAGCCAGCCGGGACACGAGCGGCGACGCGCTGCTTCCACCGGGAGGACAGCTGGTGGCGCCACTCGATCCGACACTGTACCGGGACTTCGTCTCCTTCGAGCGGCACTTCGTGAATATGGCACAGGTGACCGGCAAGCCGGTCGCACCAGTGCTCTACGAGCTTCCCGTGCACTACATCGGTAATCACCATACCGTCGTGGGGCCTGACACGGAAGTCCCCTGGCCACCATATGCGCGCTCCGGGATGGATTATGAACTCGAGCTCGGCCTGGTCATCGGGAAGACGGGGCGTGATGTCGATCCAGAGCATGCACTCGACCTCGTGTTCGGCCTCACGATTCTCAATGACTTCACTGCCCGCGACATTCAGGCGCGCGAGATGGAATCCCGGCTCGGCCCACCGAAGGCGAAAAGCTTCTGTACTGCCATCGGACCAGTGATCGTCACCCTCGACGAATTGCCCACGCTCGACCTCCGGATGGTCGCGCGCGTCAACGGGGCGATCTGGTCGGAGGGACAGAGCGGCACGATGTTGTGGAGCATTCCCGAACTCGTCGCCTGGGCGTCGACCAGCGAACTCCTCCCCGCTGGTGCCTTGCTCGGCACGGGAACCGTCGGTTTCGGGAGCGGTGCCGAACTCGGTCGTGAACTGCACCCGGGAGACACTGTCGAACTCGAGGTCGAAGGTATCGGCATCCTCCGCAATCGGATCGGGAACCCGACCGGTAGAGGCTGGCTTCCTGCCTCGAAGCAGCGTCGCGATTCCGAAAACGTGACATGACGGACCGAAGGGGCTGGAAAAGATGTCGGAAACGCCGTTTCAACTCGGAACCTTCCGTGCGGCTGGCAGCCCGCCGTTCGCAGGGCTGGTTCTGGACGACAAAGTGGTCGCGGTCACTGCGCTCGAGCCCGTGTGCGCGTCACTCGGATTTACACTGCGCGAGCCAGAGAGCGTTCTGGGGCTCCTCGAGCACTGGCCGGACAATCTGGAAGCGCTCCGCGCTGCAGTCGAAGCCATTTGTGCCGGACGAGCGGGTGACCTTCCGTTCTTACCGGTCTCGACGCTGCAGATCCTGCCTCCGGTTTACCTCCCGCGTCAGGTCTTCTGCTCCGGTGCGAACTACAAGCGACATGTCGTCGAGCTCGTTGTCGCGCAGTCCGGACCACACGTGGCGCACCTGACACCGGAAGAGCGGTACGAATGGGCCTGGCGGATGATGGACGAGCGTGCAGCACACGGCAAGCCGTTCGTTTTCTTGAAGGCGCCCTCCGCCATCATCGGTCCCTATGAAACCCTGTTCCTGCCGCCCGAATCGACGCAAGTGGACTGGGAACTCGAACTGGGTGTGATCATCGGCCGACCAGCCCGGCGTGTCTCGCGTGAACGGGCCCTCGAGTACGTTGCGGGATACGTCATCGTCAACGACATCACCGCGCGCGATCTCGTCTACCGTCCGGACATTCCCGAAATGGGTATGGACTGGCTCGCTGCCAAGTGCGCACCTGGTTTCCTCCCGATGGGCCCTTACCTGACACCAGCACCGTTCGTCCCCGACCCCCAGGAGCTCACGCTCACCCTCACCCTCAACGGGGAGGTCATGCAGCACGAATCGACCAGCGACATGATCTTCGACGTCGCCCAGCTCATCGAATACATCTCGCGCTACGTGCAACTCCTCCCCGGAGACCTGATCTGCACCGGCTCACCAGCTGGCAACGGTGCGCACTACAACCGGTACCTCCGTCCGGGCGACGTCCTCGAAGGGACGATCACCGGGCTCGGCACGCAGCGGATCACGTGCGCTGCCGAACGAGACCTCGATGGAGTCGATCTCGATCGCTCGGCCAACCGTCCAGCCGTGCAACGCGGAAAGGAGTGAAGTCATGCGACTCGGGCGCGTGTTGATCGTCGGTGGTGGTATCGCTGGTATGTGTACGGCACTGGCGCTCCGCGAGCGCGGCATCGCGATGGAAATCGACATCGCCGAGATCAATCCGAAGTGGGATGTCTATGGGGCTGGCATCCTCCTCGCTGCCAACGCGCTCCGCGCCCTGGACACTATCGGACTCGCCGACCGGGTGATCGCGGGAGGGTACCCATCTCCGTCCACGGTTCTCTTCGCCCCCAACGGTGCACGGATCGGTGAACTCGTTACCCCGCCGATCGCTGGAACCTCTTATCCCTCGATCCTCGGTATCGCGCGCCCGGTCCTCCACCGGATCCTGCAAGCCACGATCCGCGAAGCTGCTGTCAGCGTCACCCTCGGTATCACGGTCGACAGGATCGAGCAGGCGGGTGACCACGTGGTCGTGCAGTTCAGCGATGGCCGCCAGTCGACCTACGATCTCGTCGTCGGGGCCGACGGTCTCCGCTCGCGGGTGAGACACCTCGCTTTTCCCGAAGTACCACCACCGCGCTACGAGGACCAGATGGTCTGGCGTTACGCGTTTCCCTTCCGAGCCGAGGGACTCGATGCGAGCTGGATCTACTTGGGCGACCCGAAGGTCGGTGTCGCACCGATGGCCCAGGACGCCATGTACATGTTCATCACCGAAGGGGCGCCCAGCAAACCACTCCGCTATCCGGAGGAGCAGCTGGCCGAGGAGATGCGGAAGCGTCTCGACGGGTATCGCCATGTCCCAGCACTGGTCGCGCTCGCTGAAGCGATGACGGATCCAGCCCGAGTGGTCTTGCGACCCTTCGAGACGATCCTCGTTCCCAAGCCTTGGCACCGTGGCCAGATCGTCCTCGTCGGCGATGCAGCGCATACCCTCACCGCACACACCGCACAGGGCGGTGCCATGGCGATCGAGGATGCTGTCGTACTGGCTGAGGAACTCGACCGCCACAGCGACCTGGAGGCGGCTCTCACGGCCTACGTCGAGCGTCGTTTCGATCGCGTACGGCGGATGTGGGAATACTCGCTCGAACTCTGCCTGCTCGAGCGGACGCACGACCCACGAGCCCCGATCGAATCGCCGAAACTCATGGCTGCAGCGCACGAACTCGCGGCTCAGCCGATCTGAGCGAGCACTGCGTCCTTCGGTACCGGACAGCCGGGCGATGCGCGAGCGCATCACCTGGTCAGGTTGTGCGCAACGCGTCGAGGAGCGAGACGATCTCGCTCGAAATGCGCCGGACCTCTTCGACCAGCTCACGCGCCCGCTCCCGATCACCGCGATTCCAGGCCCGGACGGCTTCAGCAGCCGTCTGGTGCAAGCGCTGGTGCGGCTGCTCGAGTTGCCGGTACACGCTGCTGTGGCCGTAGCGCTCGCGCCCGCGTCCGTAGTACCAGCGCCCCAAGCGGCACACTGTCCAATCGGCTACCTGCTCGGGCTGAAGTTGCTCTCTCCCATGCAGCATCGCCAGCAATCGCTGCACCCACAGCAAGTGATCCGCCTTGGCGACCTGCAACAATTCGTCATCCATCAGCGAAAGCTGAACCGCCGCGATCGACTCACGCAGCAGCCGCAAGCGCTGCATCTGGTCGATCACGCCCACGGTCAGCTCGTCAGCCTGCTGCCCCACCGACTCGGCGATCTCGGCGACGCGTGATACAGTTTGCGCAAGATGCGCCACCGCCTGCGCCTGTTCCTCGGCAGCCGAGGCGATCTCCTGCAACGGCGCGGTAACCGCATCGATGCTACCGCGAATCGCTTCGAGGGCCCTCTGCCCATCTGCTGCAACGAGCGCACCGCTCTCGACTCGCTCGGCAACGACGCGCATCGTCTCTCCCACTCGCTGCATGCCTTCGGAGAGCGCTTCGATCTGAGAACGGATTCCCGCTACTGCTTCCTGCGTCGATTCGGCCAGTCGTCGAACTTCCTCGGCCACGACGGCGAAACCCCGCCCGTGCTCACCGGCCCGTGCAGCTTCGATCGCTGCATTCAAGGCGAGAAGATTTGTTTGCTTCGCGATCTGCGCGATCGTCCCCAGTACCTGCGTGATCGGCTGCACTGCCCGACCGAGCGCTTCGACTCGCTGCTGGAGCTCCCCAACCGCCCGCGCAACCTCCTCGAGCGAGCGGAGCGCCTCAGCGACGCGCGTCATACCGGCTTCCGCCCGCTCGGCTGCCCCGCGCGCCGTCTCCGAGACGTGACTGACGTTCGTCGAGACAAGCTCGACCGACGTTGCCAGCTCGCGTGCTACTGCCGCGGCCTGACCGGCAAGGTCACGCTGCTGGTGAAACGCCCTGGTGAAGCGGTCGGCTGCCTGCACCGGGCGGATTCCTTCTGCAATCGCACCCGAGGCCGCGACCAGCAACGTGCCCATCCGTTCTCGCCAGGAAGCTGCGACGGGCTCCCAGATCGCGCGCAGGTCGGGCGGCAAGTTCGCTACCGCTCGCTCGACTTCGACCAGGTCAGCACGCGCGAAACACTGTGCCAGCTGTTCCAAATCAGCGAGCCCCGATCCATCGAGGGACACACCATCGGACCGTGTGCTATCGATCGCAGCCGCCGCACCAGCAGGCACCATGCCTCGATCAGCGTACTGCTCGCTCGGTCTGCTGCGGAGTCGTTCCGTCATCGATTTCCTCCCACTCGTGCTCTTGCGCCACCCCTGAGAAGAATGATCGGCAGGGAGGGTGCACGTCTCGAGATACCGGTCCAGCTCAAAAGTCCTCTTTCCAGCCCACCAGTGCGGCACCCCAGCGGTGCCCTTTGACGAAGAGCGGCACGGTGATCACAGTCATCACCTCGCCGGTATCGCGGGCATAGGTCTGGACGCGGAACGCTTCCCGCTGCTGGGGCGTCTCGCGCAGGTCGCACCCAGCGCGCAGGAAGTCGGCGCGCGTCGCCATGTTCGGCAAGCGTTCCGCTGCCTGCCCGAGTCCCACCCGCGCGCCGCGCACGAGCACGCGCTGGTCCCAGAAGAAGCGCTTCACCCGGTTGCCAACGAGGTCGCGTTCCGGGATCCCCGTCCAGTCCTTGCAGAAGGCCCGGTTGTGCATGGGCGCATAGGTGTTGAGATCGATCGGGAGCGCGAAGACCAGTTTCGGCTCCCAGCGGAGGATGTCTTCCATTTCCTCGGACAGCTCGAGATCGACCACCGCATCGTAGGCGGTGCTGTACTTGGGCGGTTGGAATCCTTCCGGTGGCACACGGCTCACGTCAAAAAGGCACGCCAGTGACCGGATGGCGGGCCCCTTGATCTCGATGTACCGGAGTTCCAGCACGTCCTCGAGACGGACCCGCCGCTCGTCGATCGCCCGCTCGAAGACACGCTGGCAGCGCTCGGCGAGCTCGCGACAGGCAGCCAGCGCGCGATGGAAGGTCGTACCGGTGTCCACTTTCGCGAGGTGCACGTAGGCATCGGAAGTCAGCTACGCCAGGGCGAACGTCTCCTGGGCCACCTGCTGCGCCTGCTGCGCGATCGCTCCGACGCTGTGGACGATCCCGTCCAGCGATTCTGTCGCGCGCCCGAGCGCGGCGGTTTGCTGCTGTACCGCGCTGGCCATCGCTTCCGTCGCTGCCGCCGCTTCCGCGGCCAGCTGGGTCGTGGTCTGCAGGACAGCCCGGAGCTCATCGGTCGCCCGTACCGCCGCTTCGGCGAACGCGACGCTCCGCACCAGGGCGTCGCGCGCCGGAGCTAGTTGCGCTGCGACCGTCTCGGTCAAGGCGCGAATCTCGCGGGTCTGTGTCGCCGCGTGTTCGGCCAGCTTGCGCACCTCTTCGGCGACGACGGCGAAGCCTCGTCCATGCTCTCCAGCCCGCGCTGCCTCGATCGCCGCGTTGAGCGCCAGCAGATTCGTCTGCTTGGCGATTCCGGCGATGAGTTCGCTCACCCGCGTGATCGCTGCGACATCACGCAGCAGCGACTGGAGGCGCTCGGCAACCTCCTCGACCTGTTCGCGCAGCTGCGCCACCTCGCTGGCAGCGCGCTCGCTCGCCTGCAAACCGCGGGCAGATTGCTCGTCGACGGCCCGGCTCGCCGTGGCTGCGCTCGCTGTCGCCTGCGCTACCTCCTCCACGCCGCCTTGCACCTCGCGCAGCGCACGCGCCACGACCTCGGCGCGCTGGCGCGTCCGATCGATCTCCTGCGTCACCGCCTGGAGACGGACAGCACTGCGCGCCACCCCGATCGCCGACCGCCGGACCGACCCTTCCAGCCCGCGCATCGTGGCGCAGAGGTCGTCCCGGAACCGCTCGAGCGCGCGAACGACGGACGGCACGCCCGGTAGCGCGCCGCCGAAATCGGCGGCCCTGGAGAACGCTCCCAACCCTCCAGCGAAGAACCGTTCCAGACGATCCCACAGCGAAACAGACAAAGCAGTCTCTTTGACCAGTGCATCAGCCTCTGCGGACAGCCGCCCCTGCTCGGGCATCGGTAACCGCTGCACCATCATCGCGCCTCCCGCGATGTCGCATCACAGTCCCTGAAAGCTCTATCGGCACCAGCGCGCGAATCCGAGAGAGGAACTCCGGTCATCGGATCATGAGCAATCAGCCACGCTGGGAGCGTGTTACGCGACAGCGCAACGGGCGCTTGAACTGCGTGCAGGGAACCCCTACACTCGCGGCGAGAGTAGGCGGGAGGCACGAGGCAGGGACATGAGCCACCGGACAGACCGCCCCCACAGCCGACTCTGGCTTCTCCTCATGCTCGCGCTCGCTCTCAGCGCCTGCCGCGGTCTGCCCCGTCTCGAGCGTGCGACGCCGACCGCGACCGTACCGGCACCGAGCGAAACAGCGCTCACCTGGAGCGAGGTCGAGGCCCGACTGCGCCCGGCGACCGTACTGGTCGAGTTCACCCTACCGGGCGGGACGACCTACTCTGCCACCGGCGTCGCTTACCTGCCCGGTCGCGTCCTCACGGTCGCACCGCCGCTGGACGACGGCCCACCGGAACGGATCGCGATCCGCCTCCCGGACGAGCAAGCATCCCATCCGGCCGACCTCCTCGGGAGCAGTCCCTGCGACGGGGTCACCGTCCTCGCTGTCGATCCGTCGCTCGCCCGTGGGCTCGCTCCGCTCGGCACCGATCGCACGCCGGACATCGGCGAGGACGTGCTCGTCTACGGCTACGCGGCAGCCAACCCGGACGGCCCCGCCGTCAGCGTCCCGGCAGCGCTAGCCGGAACGTTGCCCGACCGCCTTCGCGGCATTGACCAGCTGGGCGTCAATGTCGATCTCTCCGGCCTCACCGCTGGATCGCTCCTGACTGACCGCTACGGGGCCGTGCTCGGCCTGTTCCTCCCGAACGGGCTCTTCGTCTCGGCTGGGCAGGCCCGTGAGGTCGCGACGACCCTCGCCGAGGGGCGCGGTCTGCTGTGGCTGGGACTCGGCCTGAGCCCCCACCGCAATCCGGAACGGTACGGTACCGAGCGTGGACTCGTCGTCCTGCAGGTCAGTCCCGGCGGGCCAGCCGCTCAGGCGGGAATCGAACCCGGCATGCTGCTCGCCCGTATCGACGACGTCGAGATCGAGCGTTTCGCCCAGGTCTGCCAGGTCCTGCGCCAGCACCGCCAGGGAGACGAACTGCGGCTGGAACTCCGCCAACCGCTCACGGCGGATATCCGCGTCCTCGAGACACGGATCCGCGTCGGCGAGCCCGCACCGGCCACCCCCAGCGAACTCCGCCGCGAGCCATCCCCGCGCCCAGCGCGCCCAGCACTCCAGTACACGTGGACATTCGATCGCCCCGAGGAAGCCCGCGATTGGCCAACCGGCTCCAGCCAGCTGGGCACCGGCGAGATACGCGACGGGTACTACACGATCACTCTTACCCAGCCGAACGCGTTCGGGATCTTCGAGCCGCTCACCCTGCCACTGGGCATCGACCAGCGCATCGCGGCGACCGTCAGCCTGCCCGACGAGGCCGGAGTCGGTCTCGTCGTTCGTTCGAGTCAGGATACCGATGGCGCCCGGAACTTCTACCTCTGCGCGGTCGTCCGCACCAGTGGCCAGCTCGTCGCCACCTGCTCGATCGCGCTCGCCGGGGAACCAGCCGTGCTCCATCCAGTCAGGCCACTCGCGGGTGTCGACCCAGCAAGCGATCCGCTCAGGCTCGAACTCGAGGCGCGCGGAACAGCACTCGTCTTCCGCGTCGCTGGCCAGACCGTTACCCAGCTCGACGATCCCCTGCTCGGGCATGGACGAGCCGGCCTGTGGGTCGAGAGTTTCCAGACCGTCCCCGTCACTCTCCGCTTCGACGAAGTTCAGGTCGACCTCGTGCCCCGCTGACGCGCCGTGTGACGGCCGGCCCGCGGCTTACCCTCTTACACACCCGGCACTGGCAGGCCATCCGTCGCTCGCCCCAGGGGCAGGCAGGCTGGTAGGCTCGAATGCACCGGAGGGAGGCAGAGCATGCGGACAGCGGATCGCTGGCGACTCGATCTCCTGCGGGAGCGGCTCGACCACGCGCTGCTCTGGCGAGCGTTCCTGCACTTTCGCGCCCACGGCGGTTCGGTCCATGCTGCAGCGATCGCCTACAGTGCGCTCCTGGCCCTCGGCCCGTTTCTCCTCGCGCTCGCGACCCTCGCTGGCTATCTCCTCCGCGGCACCGTCCAGCTGGATGCGGTGGTCGAGCGGCTGCTCGCCGAGGTACCGCAAGCAGCACCACTCGAACCGGAACTGCGACGCATCCTGACACGGCAGGCCCAGGCCGCCAGCGGCCCGCTGGCACTGGCGAGCGCACTCCTCGCCGTCTGGTCATCCAGTGCACTCGGCGCGGCACTCCGGCGTGGCTTGCGCGCCGTCGCAGCACCACAGCGCCCGGGCTCGCTCGTCCGCGAGCGGCTCTACGGGATCGGCACGACGCTCGGTGCGCTGCTCCTGGCAATCGTCTGGCTCACCGCCGGTGGCATCGCCAGCGGGCTCGCGGTCGCGCTGCCCGGGCCAGTTCGCCTGGCGAGCGGTCTGGCAACCTCCTTCGTGCTCTTCCTGCTCGTCTACCGGTTCCTGCTCCCCGAACCACCGTCCTCCTGGCGCATCCTCGCCAGCGGTGCGTTGACCAGTGCGGTCGCCTGGGAGGCGACCAAATTCGTGATCACCGCTGCGGCGCGCTGGTTCGGCGGTGGCAGCGAGGTGTACGGGTTGCTCGGCGCAGTGACCGGTGCCCTCGTCGCCGCCAACCTCGTCGCCGCCATCACGCTCTACGGCGCAGCACTCATCGCGACCGCAGCGGAGTGCCGGTTCAGCTCTGCCGAACGCTCCGCTTGAGCGGTGAACCGTTTTCCCACATGATCAAGGTGCGACCCGAGTCACGAGCGCCAGGACGGCCGATCGCGAACGAAGGAGGCGACGATGCAGCCGCTCCCGTATCCGGATCGCGAGCGCGCACTCTGGATCTACCGGCAGATGGTGCGCATCCGCGAGTTCGAGGAACGCGTCAAGCGGACCTTCACCGAGCACCCCGGGATGATCCACGGGCACACCCACCTCGGCGACGGGGCCGAAGCGACGATCGTCGGCGCGATCGCCGCGCTCCGCCCCGACGACTACGTGCTCGCCACCTATCGCTGCCACGGCTACCTCATCGCGCTCGGCAGCTCGCCACGGGCGATGATGGCCGAGATCTACGGCAAGGCGACCGGTCTCTCGAAGGGGCTGGCTGGTTCCATGCACCTGGCCGACCCCGAACACCAGTTCCTCGGCACCTCCGGTATCGTCGGGCAAGGCATCCCGCACGCGACTGGCGTCGCGCTGGCCATTCAGGTCCGCGGTGGTGACCAGGTCGTCCTGTGCTTCTTCGGTGACGGTGCCACAAAGCAGGGTGCCTTCCACGAGTCGCTCAATATCGCCGCACTCTGGAAGCTCCCGGTCGTCTACATCCTGGAGAACAACCTCTACCAGGCCGTAACACGCGTCGAGATGGAAGACGCCAACGCCGCCGCTGGCGAGCCGCTGGCGACCAAAGCGCGGGCCTACTCGATGCCCGGCGTCACGATCGACGGCACCGACCCGCTGGCCGTCCTGGAAACCGTTTCCAGTGCCGTCGAACGTGCCCGGCGCGGCGAGGGGCCAACCCTGATCGAGTCGGTCTTCTACCGCTTCAGCGCGCACGGCAACATCATCGTTCCGCCACCCGTACCGCTCCACTTCGAGGAACACGAGGCGATCACCATCTACAAGTGCGCCGACGAGTACGAGCAGTGGCGCCAGCGCGACCCCATCCCGCGCTTCCGCGCCTGGCTGCAGGGCTGGGGCATCGCAGAAGACGAGCTGGCGGCGATCGAAGCCGCGGCGCGCGAGGAAATGGACGACGCGGTGCGCTTCGCGCTGGAGAGCCCCTGGCCCGATCCGGCCGAACTCCCGCGCTACGTGTACGCCTGAGGCGAGAGGGGGAGCGAGCATGGCCCGTGAGATCCCGTACATCCAGGCGATCATGGAAGCGATCACCGAGGAGATGCAGCGCGACCCGAACGTCATCTTCTACGGGCAGGAGCAGGCGGTGAGCGACGACGACCCGATGGTCGTCGCCTTCGGCCGCACACGCGTGCGCCCCACACCGATCTCCGAGACCGCTGAGATCGGTATGGCCGTCGGCGCCGCGATGGTCGGCCTCCGGCCGGTCGTCGAGCTCCTGATGACCGACTTCATCCTCGTCGCGCTCGACCAGGTCGTCAACGAGGCAGCGCGCGTCTACTTCAAGACGGCCGGCCGCGTCACATGCCCGATCGTCCTCAAGACCGGGTACGGCTTCGCTGCCGGCTGGAGCGTCCAGCACGCCAACTGCTGGTACAACCTGTTCATGGGTGTGCCGGGGCTCAAAGTCGTCGTTCCCTCGACCGCGGCCGACGCGAAGGGGCTCATGAAGGCCGCCATCCGCGACGACAACCCGGTCGTCTACCTGCACCACTACATGCTGACGCTCGTTCCGGGCGAGGTGCCCGACGGCGACCATGTCGTGCCGATCGGCGTCGCGGACGTCAAACGGCCCGGTCGCGACGTGACGGTCATCGCCACCGGCTGGATGGTGCAGCGAGCACTCGAGGCAGCCGAGCAGCTCGCCGCTGAGGGGATCGACGTCGAGGTCGTCGACCCACGCTCGCTCGCACCGCTCGACGTCGAAACGCTCGTCGCCTCGGTCGAGAAGACGCGACGAGTGGTACTGGTCGATCAGGCACCGCGCCACGCTTCGGCGGCCGCGATCATCGCGGCGGAACTCGCCGAGCGGGCGTTCCGCGCACTCGCGGCGCCGCCGCGCCTGGTGACAGCCCTCGACACCAGCGTGCCCTACTCCAAGCCGCTCGAGGACGCCGTCATCCCGAGCGTCGCGAAGATCGCCCAGGCCGTGCGGGACGTCCTGTCGGCGTGAAGGCACGCGGTGCTTGCCGGCTGGCTCTCCCGCACGGCGCGAAGCGGGGGTGAACCTGAGAGGGGTCGGGCACCGTCCGCTCCGTGCAGCGCAGCGGGCCAGCCCGGGTGCCCGTGCCGCACCACCAGCGCAGCAGGCGCGGTGCCCCTCGCACCCAGGTCACTCTCCGGTGGGCGCCTGGACGAGGGGTGAAACGGGTCGGCAATGCTCGCAGGCGTACCATAGTGCACGAGCGGCGGACAGCACCGTGCGGTGCGTGCGCCGCGCCTCGCGGCGCGGCTGGGCGGGGCACCGCCTCGTCCCTACAGGACGGGGCCACGATGTACCGACCGTGATCGACCGCAGGCCACCGTCGTGGCGTGCACCGCAACGCGCGCATGGGGTTGCCGCACCTGGTGGCGCGGCTGGGCGAGGCACGCCTCACCCCGACACGGCGTAGACGATGTGCCGGCCTTGACTGACCATCTGCCACGCTCGCCGCTGCAGCGCCGCCGGTTCCCCCTGGTAGGGGTCAGGCGTGCCTGACCCTTCGGGTCACGCGTGCGTGACCCATCCGGCCCAACGGGCCGGCAACGCGAGGGAGGGATGCCGCGCCTTTGGCGCGGGCGGGCGAGGCGTGCTTCGCCCCTACTGAGCGCGGGACGAGGCGCCGACCGTGAGCGATCGCTGGTTACGGTTGCCGCTACAGCGTCATGCCCCCTGTAGGGGTCAGGCGTGCCTGACCCGCTGGCGCTGTCGCGCCAGCACCGTCCCCGTGTTGCCGCGATGTATCCCGGACGGTGGGAACGGCTACCGATATTGATTCCCGCGCCATCGGCGCGGACGGGCGAGGCACGCCTCGCCCCTACGGAGATGGCGCGGGAGAGGTGGTGCCGCCACAGCGGCGGGGGTGAGGGGTGTGCACGCGGGCAAGGCACCCTCTCGTCCTTGCGGGACTGGTACGGGGGAGACGACATACTGTAGGGATCAGGCGCCGCCCGACCCACCGCCCGGCAGAGCCAGCGAGCACGCCCACAGCATCATGGAACCGGTGCAGATCGACAACGCACCACCGGGAGCCACCGCACCCCTTCACGTTCTTCCCGGCGGCTGCCGGGCAAAGCGTCGCGACAGGTACGCCGGAATGCTCGGGGCGCGAGCGATCAGCTCGCGCTGGCGGCGCAGCGCCTCAGCCGACGCGGTCAGCGCCGTCGATCCTCAGCTCGCTAGAGCCTCTCGCGCATCCTTCAGCTGGGCGGCCGGTGGGCTGGTCGGGGCACCACCTCCGATGGCCATGCCATCCTGCTCTCCAGGTCGAGGCGAACCCGCTCTTGAACGGCCGCAGTCGGAACCGCGTGGCCCCAAGCGTGCCCGTCGAGAAAGAGATCGACCGCTTCCGCAGCGGCTGCCGCCATCGCCATGCAGGGCCACGTCACCCGAATGCTCGACAAAGCAAAGGGGGTCAGCAGCGACACAACGACCAGCGGCAACGAGCGTGCTCGCTCTGGCCAACGCCAGCACGCCGGCGTGGTGGAGGGCACCTCGTGCAGGAGCACCAGTGGATCGGGGCTCGTACCACCGTGCGCAACGACCGGGGAGCGCTCCTCGGACCCTCCAGCACATGGTAGGCTTGCCGCGAACGGAACACTGGACCACCAGGGAACACACCGATGCAGCAGGTTCTACCGACCGCACCAGCCCGCCACCGCTTCACCGTCGACGACCTGGAACGAATGGTCCGGGCGGGCATCCTGCGCGAAGACGCGCGGGTCGAACTCATCGAAGGAGAACTCTACGACATGAACCCCATCGGCTGGGCCCACCAGGCTTGCGTCGACTGGCTCACCGCGTCCTTCGTGCGGCAGCTCGGCGATCGCGCGATCGTTCGGGCCCAGGGTCCCATCCGTCTGAGTGATCGCTCGCTTCCGCAGCCCGACCTGACACTGCTCAGACCGCGAGCAGACTACTATCGGCACAAAGGGCCGGCAGCCAGTGACGTGCTCCTACTCGTCGAGGTGAGCGACACGACGCTCGCCTACGACCGCGACGTGAAGGTACCGCTCTACGCTCGTGCCGGGATCCCCGAGGTCTGGCTCGTCGACCTCGCGGGCGGACAGGTGCTCGTGTTTCGTGAACCGGATGCAGGCAGATACCGCATGAGCGCAGTGGTGCGTCCCGGCGAGCCGGTGAGCCCGCTCGCATTCCCGGATCTCGTGGTCGACGTCGCGGCGTTGCTGGGCACGTGATCGACGCATGTCCGACCGCGCCGCACGGCGTGCTTTCGGAGGACGGACGATGGCACAGGCAACCAGTCGACTTCCCACCGCCCACCGCTTCACCGTCGACGACCTGGAACGGATGGTCCGGGCGGGCATCCTGCGCGAAGACGCGCGAGTCGAACTCATCGAAGGGGAACTCTACGACATGAACCCCATCGGCTGGGCCCACCAGGCCTGCGTGAACCGGCTGACGGAGCTGTTCGTCCATGCGCTGCACGGCCGAGCGATCGTCCAGCCACAGGGGCCGGTCCGGCTGAGCGAACGCTCGCTGCCCCAGCCGGACCTGGCCCTCTTGCGCCCGCGCACTGACTTCTATGCGCACGGCGGCCTAGGCCCGGCCGATGTCCTACTACTCGTCGAGGTGAGCGACACGACGCTCGCCTACGACCGCGACGTGAAGGTGCCGCTCTACGCCCAAGCAGGAATCCCCGAAGTCTGGGTCGTCGACCTCGCGGGCGGACAGCTGCTCGTGTTTCGCGAACCGCAGCACGACGGGTACCGGAACTGTCGGGTCCATCGCCCTGGTGACGCGCTCAGTCCTCAGGCGTTCCCGGACATGTCGCTGGCGGTCGAGGATCTCCTCGGGACGTAACGCTGTTGCCCATACCGTGGTGATCGACGTTCGGTTGCAGCACGGCGGGTGAACCAGAGCGCGTCCTGCGCCCGCCCGCTCGGTTATCCCCATCACCGCTGTGTCCGGTACAGCTCGAGACCGCAGCGAGCGCCAACGCACCGCTGCACCTCGGACCGGAGCGCCGGCTGGCCGGCACAGCCACCACCAGCTACGTCACAGGACACCCGTCGGTGGAGCTGACCGCTCCGACTCTGCATCCCCGACAGGTCCGGCTGTACCTGCCCCGTGCGATACGACAGCCAGCGCCCAATCGTGACAAAACTGTCATGCGTTCAGCGCTTGACAAACACCCCCCCCATTCTATACTGAGGTCAGATGACGTCCTTTCCGAAGTTCGAGGAGGTGGACGATGCCACCACAGATGACGCGCCGCGCCATGCTCGCGACGAGCCTCACCGTCGCTGCTGGCGCCGTCGCCTTCGGCTTCTGGCAGGGCCTCCGTTCGCGCGCCGAGCTGGAGCAGCCTCCGGCACCCCCGGTGCTCCTGTCGGAAGACCAGGCCGCGCGCGCCCGGGCGGTCGCCCAGCAGCACCCGACCGTGCAAGCGCTCGTCAGCTCCGGCGCGCTCTCCAGCGCCCAGGCACCGGTCAATCCGGTCACGGGCCCGGACGGCCGGATCGTCGCCGCTGGCGTCTGGTTCCCCTTCGACGAGCCGCGAACGGTCCGCGCGACCTGGGTGCACCCTGCGGACTGGGAAGTCAACTGGCCACCGACGCGCTTCGTGCAGGCCACCTACACGGTCGAGAACGCGGAAGGGATCTTCGTCTGGGTCGACCTGGCGAGCGAGCAGGTGGTGCGTATCGAGGCGAGCGGTCCGTACGCCCGCGTCGCACCGGAAGAAGACCCGTTCGTCCTGCGGGGCGAACTCCGCGACCGCGCGATCCAGCTCGCCCTCGACGCGCCGTGGCTGAAAGGGCTACTAACCAAAGACGAGGCACGTGTCTCGGAACCACCTCGGGCGATCTACGATCGGCATGGAGACGTGTGGGGTGCTGCTGTCAGCTTGCAGTTTGCCCAACCGGTCGACGTCTCTGGAACTTTCCCCTTCGTTGACAAGCCAGAGTATGCCAGTTGGGATGAGATGCGGATCATCGAGCGGACTGTCTCGCAAAAGACCTCGAACCTCGTTGTCATCGTCTCGCTCCGCGAAGGGCGCGCCTTGGGGCTTTGGTAGGTGACGTCGAGAAGGCGATCGGAGACGGTCGTCGGTACTGAGACTTGCTGGCACTCGAGAGCGCATGCTCGCGACAAAGAGGAAGGGGGTAGTCGATGACCCGGTTGCACGTACCTTTCGCGACTATACTCTCCTTCACCTTGTTCTTGTTTGTCGGGGCCACGGTGTTCGCGGGAAGCACAACTACCTATACAACAATTTCTCATAGTGGTGACACCTGGTATAATTGGGACAATACGTCACAGTCATGTGCGTGCGCGAACGCTGTCGACTGGCCTATCACGATGGTCTTTCGTACTTATGAAAACGTGAACCGAGTCAAAGATATTCTCGGGGGAGACTCTGGTTCGCCGATGTATTTCCGGGCGAACGATGGCAACGGATGGTTTTGGGACACTGATAGTGGGCGAAAGCTTCCGATTTCCGGCTACCCGACAGGCTACTATCACCACGTCCGCCTGTACGCCCCGTATCCGGCTGATTACTTTTACTCTGCTGCCTGGGGACGGTATGTCCTTGCTACCACACACATCGATTGGAATGAATTTTCCTTCAATCAACAATTCGGCTGGAGCGAGACGGCGGAGGAATACTTCGCTGCCTTTTTCCGGAACCGCGGGTACTCCGTCACCGAGGACACCTTCTGGATGGCGAACAACGACTCCTGGCCGAGCGGTCGCTGGGGCGAAGGCAACCGCAACTTCTACCTGAGCAACGGCTACGCGACGATCGTCGTCCTACCCTGAGAGGATGACCATGCGGTCGAAACGCGCCGGCGCCGTGCCTGGCTTGCCATCGCGCCACCCCATCCCCGAGTTCCTGCGCAAGGCTGTCGCACTCGGGCTCGCGCTCCTGGGAGCACTGTTCGAGGCAGCGACGCTCTTTTACCTCTGGCGCTCCTTCCGCGAAGACTACCCGGAACTGCGGTTCGACCTGCGCGTCCTGGCCCTCCTGCTCTTCGGTTACGGCTCGCTCTTCGCGGTCTCGGCGTGGGCGCTCTGGCGCGACCGTGTCCGGCTCTGGCTGCCGCTGGCAGCACTGGTGGGGTTCTTGCTCCCCTTCCTCTACTTCACGCTCGACACACTCTACTATACGGTACGCACCGGCGAGTTCCGTCCGGAGCGTCTTTTCGACACGCTCCGCCCGTACTACGGCCCGCCCTTCTTCGTCAATCACGCGGTGCTTTACGGCTGTCTCGTCCTCGCGCTCTTCACCTTCTGGTTGTACCGCAGCCAGCGCCAGGTTCCAGGCCGCGAGGACCGTTGAGCGATGACCGGCGGGAGGAGCACCGTGGCAGACCGGTTGACGACCGTGTTCTTCCCCCTCCTGCTCGCCGCGCTGCTCGTGCCCCTCGTCGCCTTCACCCGGTTCGGTCCGGCGGCAGCAGTGGGGTTCCGCTCCTTCGCCGACTATGGCTTGTCGACGGTGCAGCTCAGCGATCCGCTCCCGAGCCAGCTGGAGCTCTTCCCGCTCGACTTGCCGCCGACGCCCGGTCCGGTCGTCACGCTCTTCCTCCACCTCCGCGTCGAACTCGATCCAGCTAGCCCACCCGGCACGCTCTCGGTGTGGGACCAGCGCGCCGGCGGCAGTGCACTCTTGTTGCGGGTCCGCTGGTCACCCGAGCCGACCGGCGGCATCCTCGAGTGGGACACGCTCGACCTCTTCGCTGGTCCACGACAGGGTTTCGTCCTCGGTCCTTCGGTCGAACTCGTCCTGGCCAACATCGTCCCGGACGGTTGGCGCCAACCCGGGACTGCTCCTTTGACGCTGCACTTCGAGCGTGAAGGACCGGTCCGCATCCGCAGCGTGCTCGTCTACCCCGACTCGGGTATCGAGATCGCCCGGCGCGGTCTCCCCTCTCTCTGGGTGTCGGTCGCCGCGCCTCGCGACCCGCCACCAGCCGGCGCGCCGTTCGAGCTGCGCGTGCACCTGGCACCGCGTGGGCGAACTCCGCCCCGCCGGGCACAGCTCGAACTCCTCCCGTCACCGTGCGTGCGGAGCGCCGACGGTGCGTCGTCACTCAGCTGGTCGGATCTCACCCAGGCAACCACCGTGCGGCTGCAGCTCGAGCGGCTCACTGCCGAACCCTGCTCCTTCCAGCTCAGCTGGGGCACGGACAGCAGCAGTGGGATCGTCACTGTCCAGCTCGGCCGCGCCGAGGAGTCCTGACGATGAGGAACGTGTCCGCCGCGTCGGTCCGCTCGCTCGCCCGGTATTTCCTCGTCCTGCTGCTCCTCCTGTGGGCAGCCGGCCAGCTGGTCTGGTCCGGCTGGCTGCTGGCCGACCCACCCATGGCCTATCTCCCCGACACACCGCTCGGGCGCCTGGAATGCGCGGCCTGGCTGCTGGCGAGCGCGCTCGCAGCGCTCGGCGTCGCCACCGTCGTCGCGACCACCGTTCCCGCTCCCTGGCACCTCGTGAGCCTGATCGCGGTCGCTGGTTGGCTGGCACTTCCGCTCCGTTCGGCCTGGGGCACATGGTCGGCCATCGGCACGTTTACCTTCGAGCCGTTCGCGGACCCGCTCGGCCTCCCCATACCAGTCGTGCGCGGCTGGTTCGCGCTCGCAGTGCTCGCACTCGGGGCAGGACTGGTCGGACGCGGTCGGTAGGAGACGCGTGCCAGCTGAACCGTCGACGAACCGCTCAGGCCGTCCGGCAGCGCACCAGCCCCCGCACCGGCATCGTCGTGCAGGATCGACGTGGCCTCGTCGCGCCTCACGCTACAGCACACGCCGCTCCCGGAGCGTCGCCGGGTCGTAGTCGCGCCAGACCGGCACGCCGCAGTAGCGTTCTCCTTCCGGGCACGGCGGGTGCAGCCCAGACTGGTCGCGGAGGACACACGGCGGTTGCGCCACGTAGCGGCCGATCCGCGGCAGCACCTGCCGCACTTGCTCGGTCTCCTGCCGGGCCGTCTCCCAGATCTCCCGCTGCGCGTCGAAGCAGAGCCGCTTGACCCACTTCCAGAAGTAGGTGAGGAGCGTCCCGGACTCGTACAAGCGCACGTGGTGCGCATTGGGGAGGAGGTAGAGCCCGTATTCGGCCGGCACCCCGGCGTCGAGCAGCCGGTTCTTCGTCTCCCAGAGCGTCCGGATCGTCGCCCAGTACTCCTCCAGCGCTTCCGGTACCCGCGCGATGTCCTCCGGCACGATCACGTCCGGCTCCTCGCGCAGGTGCGCCAGCAACACCGGACCGGAACGCAACGTACCGCGATGGCGCTGGTTCTGCGCATCCTCCGCGCCGCTGATCCGCTTTTGGAACGTGAAGGAGACATGGTTGAGCGTCTGCATCAGTTTCGAGTGCATCGCCAGGTACAGCGGGTGGCCGAGATAGTGGTTGCGCGCCGGATCGAGCACGAGCGCGATCGCCGTGTCGTCGTCCAGTTCGCTGCGCGACCGCCCGAGCACGGTGCGCACCGCATCGGCCAGCACCCGTTCGGCGTCCGGCGTGTGCGCCACCAGTCGGGAGTGGTACGGCCCGAGGGCCTCGTCGAACTCGCGGAAGAACGCCTCGCTCGCCGAACGCTCCACCGCCTCGCTGAACTCCCGCAACGCCCGGTATTCGAGCGTCTCTTCGAGCTCGAGCACGTGCGGGTCGAGCGGATGCCCCGGCGCACCGAGGAAGTTGGGGTCGACCGCCAGCACCTCCTCGACCATCCGGTTCACGACGTAGCGTACCTCGTGCGGGACGTCCAGCTGGTTCGCCAGCGCGTAGTATCGGAGCAACGTGAGGGCGTTGATCGTGTGATACAGGTGAGCCGGCGTGGCGAGCGGGAGCACGTAGCGCGCGACCTCCTGTGCCCGGCGCTGGATCGCCGTCTGCACGCGTTGCTGCACATCGGGGCGCTGGCTCCGCGCCCGCGCGGGGAAGATCGCCGCGTAGCGGGCAGCGATATCCGGCGTGAGGAGCTCGACCAGACGCCGGTACCCCGCGAGCGCCCGCTCCATCGCTGCCCGGTAGAGCTCCGCGAGCGGCTCGGGCAGGTCCGGCGTCACCATGGTCGCACCGGTCACCTCGCGATAGCGCTGCGAGACCTGCTCGGAGTTGTAGAACGGGTGGTGATGGAAGAACGACCAGATCGCCAGTCGCGAGACACCGTCGAGCACGAAGACGAAGTGCGCGTGCTGGAAGGTCGTGTGATGCCCGGCCGCGAAGAGGTCCGGGTAGAGCGCTGCTGCGCGCTCCCGCCGGGCAGCACGAGCGGCGTCGCCGTTGCCGGTGAACAGCTCGAGCACCCGCTCGACCGAGGCGGGCCGGGCCCCATAACACGACCAGGCCGCGGCGACGGTGAGCGCGAAGGGATGTTCCGCCGATTCGCTCCGCACCAGTCGGACGACTGGTGGTGGCGACTGGAAGGGAAACTCGACCTCGCGTGACCGTGCCGGCACCGTCGCCATCGCCGCCCCCTCTCGCGCTGCTGCTCCGAGTGTACGTCCAGCTCGTCCTCAGCGTAGCACAGTGTACGTACACCTGCAAGGGTGACGAACGGGGCCGGGCCGGGCGGTGGCTGGAGCAAGCACGCCTGCACCTCCGGCGGCGCACGGACACCCATGACGGCCCGATGGACAGGGACAGTTCTGCCGCTGCCGGTGCACGACCGCTGGAGAGGTTACGCGTCCCTGACCAGGCGGGGCTGAGCGGCACGGGGATCGATACCGTTCCCGCGCCTCCGGCGCAGTCGGGCGACGCACGCGTCGCCCCTACAGGGCGTGGTCGGTTACCGGCGGCCGCCTGCCTGTCGTCCACCGTTGTCCGATCGACCACCGCCGTCCCCGTAGGGGTCAGGCGTGCCTGACCCAGCCGGGTCACGCGTGCCTGACCTGGACGGCCCGGAAGGGCGGGGAATCGAACCATGGATCATATCCGCGCCTGCGGCGTGGATCGGCGCGGCTGGGCGAGGGGACCCCTCACCCCCCGGCCCCCTCTCCCGCACCGCGCGGGAGAGGGGGTGCCGAGCGGAGCGAGGCGGGGGTGAGGGGTGTCAACCGGGTGCGGTGTCATGGCCCGTCGCTGCCCGCGCCTCTCGGCGCGGACGGGCGACGCACGCGTCGCCCCTACGAGGAGATACGTGGACGGGGTGCCGAGCAGAGCGATGCAGGGTGAGGGGGCCGTGACGGGCCCAGCACGCCACCGGTGGCATACCCGCGCCTCCGGCGCGGACGGGGCGAGGCGCGCGTCGCCCCTACAGCAACGACGGCGTGATCTCTTGGCGACGGTCGCCTACCGATCGCCAACCGGCACCCGATCGACTGCCGTTACCCCCGTAGGGGTCAGGCGTGCCCGACCCGGCCGGCCCGACCGGCCCGGGAACCGGCCATCGTGCCGCGCCGTTCGGCGCGGACGGGCGAGGCACGCCTCGCCCCTACAGGGAGAATGCGGACAGGGGTGCCGCGTCAGCGGCGGGGGCGAGGGGTGTCCCACGGGCGACGCACGCCTCGCCCCGACAAGGCGTGACGGTTTAGGGACGGTGGCCTGCCCATCGCCCACTGGCATCCGATCGACCACCGCTACCCGTGTAGGGGTCACGCGTGCGTG
>FWWL01000776.1_pt1 | contig 84376 bp, 73 predicted proteins | sample 2228331 | NCBI WGS metagenome assembly FWWL01 (sample SAMEA103939775, study PRJEB20133) | metagenome | reverse complement strand
CCGTCAGCCAATACAAATCACTCATCCCTCAGGCTCCTCAACGCGAGCCTGAATCACAGCCGTCACATCAAATCAATGGGTCCTGACCCTAGCGAGCGCAGAAAGGCGATATTGTGATTGTATGGCGTGTAGAAGGTCAGCGTCAGAAGCAGGCAGGAATAGAGTCGCTCGGTTGCCTGATGCAAATTGAAAGCCGCGTACTTGGTCTGCCCGTCCTTTAGGCAGTAATCGGCCACCTTTTTGGCATACATGCCGCTTGGGTAATATTCTTCGAAATAGTCCTTCGCCGCTTCCAGTGCCTGCTCGGGCGTCTTGGGCTTGGGTGTCGCCAGTTCCCGATTGTCGGCCTCGTACAGAGCGATCCCGTCTTTCGCGACCTCCATGAAGAAGACGCGGCCATGCGCGAGCCCATCGTTCACCTCATGCAGCGAATGGACGATGAAATTGACCGGCGTCCGCAGCGTCTTCTCGATCGTATAGGCGCGGATCAGCCGCTCCTCGGCCTTCGCCCAATAGGCAGCGCGATCGGTCAGTTCCTTCTGGCTGACGATGACGAGGATATCATAATCGGATTTATACTGGTTCGCCGACAGCGGCGCATCGATCCAATCGCCGCGGGCGTGGCTACCGAACAGAATGATTTTAAGGATGCGGGCGCCCTTGCGGCGCCCAGTCGCGTTTTCGGTGGCCTGGCCGAACTCGTCGAACAATATCTCAACGATGCGTTCAAGCTCGCGCTGCTTTGCGGCAGGTAGATGATCGACGTCGGTTCGCATTGCCTCAAGAATCTTCGGGCAATCCCCATCACTTGGCAAGGCCAGAATGCCCGGCGCTTCGCGCCGGGCAAAAAATGAGGAGCGGGCTCACCCGCTCCTCCATGAAGATCGCAGCTTGCAGTTCAGGCGGCTTGCCGCATTTCCGGTTCGGCGTCAATTTCAGCCGGGGCGAGAAGCGGTGCGATGCTGATGCTCCGTTCGACACAGCCGATGCCGCCTCGATCCGTGTAGCCGGACGGCGGAAAGGCGAACCAACGGGGAAGCCAGCCTTCGACTTTCTCCCGGCCATTGTTACCGGTGAGGCAATCGACGAGAATGCCGCGCTGCACCTTGGCGGTCGCGTCTGCATTGGCCTCGGCGATATCGCTGTCGGCAACCTCGCCGATGATCGCCGTCAGCAACTGCTTGTCGCGGATCAGCTCGGGCAGCACGGCGGTATCGTCCCAACAGGTCCGCATGTCGGTGCCGGTGAGCTGGCCCAGCATATCGACCTCGGCGCTGCCAACGGCAAGCGTCTCGCCCATGACAACGAGAAGGATGCTCATCACCGCGGCGTCGGACAGCGCGAGCAGACGGGTGAACAGCCCCGCAATGCCATGCTCGCCGTCATAGCCGCCAACCACGGTCGGGGTTTCGGGATCGAACCCGAGCAGGGCCAGCACCTCGCGCCGCTTTGCATCGAACGCCGCTTCGCTGGCCGATACCTCGACGCTTTCGGCGATGGCATCGCTCGCCGCGCGCAGCTTCTCGACATCGACCCGCCACAGATGCGATCCGACGATGGCGTGAGCCACCATCATGCGAAGGGCGATGCCGGGTTCGGTCAGCAACGATGCGCGGACAGCTGCATGACGGTGAAGGTCGATATAATTGCCCAGCGCCGCGCTGACCTCGGGACGCACCGGCTTGGGGCTTTCGGTGCCCGCTGCCCCCTTGGCGCGCTGCCGCGCTTCCTTGCTGGTGATATAGCCCTCGTGGAAAGCGACCTCGCCGCGATGGCTGATGCTCACGAAGACCTTGCCGCCCTTCTTCTTCGGACAACGCTCATGCTCCCATCCGTTGAAGTAGGTGCCGCGCTCCATGACGACGACATCGCCCCAGCCGCACTCGCGATAAAAGTCCGCCTGCTTCTCGATCTCGGCCATCTGCGCGGTCCAGAAAGCTTCGCTATCGGCAAAATAGCTGTCCTCGCCGAACAGGTCGGAGACGATCTCGCCAGCATAGCTCGCGACATCGAACATCGCGACCTTGGTCGCGATCGCGCTACCACCGAACAGCCAAGCCTTGAGCTGGGTTCCGGTCGGGACGTGCTTCTCGGGACAATCGACCAGCCCCAGCCACTCGCGCTGCTGCGTCTTGGTGGCAAGGGTCAGGTGCCGCATCGTCACCGCATCGATCTTCTCGGCGCGATACATGGTGCGGATGCGGGGCAGAAGGTTGCCGATGGCGAGTGTGCGCTTCACCTGCAAGCCGGTCAGTCCGAAGGTGAGCCCGATGTCCTCGATGCTCCGGCCTTCGCGGACAAGCTGGGTGAAGGATTCGCAGCGGTTCACCTCGTCGGGATCGAGACGGGCGATGTTCTCGATCAGCGAGGCTTCGAGTGCCGCCGCATCGTCCCCGGCTTTCATCACCGCACAGGGCAGCGGGTCGATGCTATCCTGTTCCTCGGCAACCGCCAGCGCACAATAATAGCGCCGCTTGCCCGCGACGACCTCATAGTCGCCGTCTACCGCTCCGGGCCTGACGATCAGCGGCACGAGAATGCCGCGCGCCCGCACCGACGGCAGGATGTTCGTGAGGTCCGGTTTCTTGGTGACCCCGCGCATGTTGGCGGACGACACCGAAAGACGCGACAGTTCGATATGCTGGAATTCCATGATCTCTCTCCTTGCTCTAAAACCACCGCAGCCCCGGCTGAGCGGGGGGAGCGGCGAGAGCGACCGGAGAGGCCCGCCATCAAGGCAGGGCGCACCCGAAGGGCTGCAACGAAGTGGAAAACCCCGAAAGGGGTTGCGCCCTGCCGGGCGGGTCTCAGAGGAGAGCGACGCTCCCACCGCACGGCCGGAGGCCGCCGCCATCGCGCGGCACGCGCGATGACCGTCGGGCCGGAGCCAGGCTCCGGCCGCGCGTCATGCGATCGTTACGGCGTCAGCCGACGAGACGGCGCGTAGCGGCGGCTCGGTGAAGCGAAGCGGAGTAGAGCGCGGCCGCCGCAGGCGGGACGCCAGCCATTTCCAATCGGTAACCTAGTCAAAAAACGCAGGTTTGGCCGCATCGGCGGCATAGGCGAAAGCGGCAAGAATGTCGGCTTCGATTGTCCTCCCTCGCGACAAGGGGGGCAGTTCCTCCATACCGAAGAAGCGCGCTTCGATGGTTTCGAGGCCCGGCTGAGGAATAGCGCAATCGGACCGATCGCAAAGGAAGAACATCTTGTAGAAATCCCTGACATCGGGAGAATAATCCGCACCGGCTTTGTGGCGCACACCGAACAGGCGTCGCGCCGAAACTCTCAATCCCGCCTCTTCATGGATTTCCTTCTCGATATTTCGGGCTGGGGACAGGCCGACATCCGCGAAGCCGCCGGGTAGCGTCCACAATCCGTCGCACTGCTCGCGCACGAGAAGGATCATGTCCTGCTCGACAAGCGCGCCACGCACGTCGACTTTTGGGGTCGCATAGCCGCGGGCGAAGTCGGGAACGAGATTTGAAATGCGCTCGATGGGGACATCGCCGAGAACGGAAAGCATCTCGTTCGCGATTGCCGCAATGTCCTCATAGCGCTCCCGGTCGAACCGATCCCGCGTAAAATGAAGCCCCGTCGACGCAATGCTTTGGAGCCGTTTTCCATAGGTGAGCCATTGCGGTTCCAACGTCCGTTCTCCGTCATCTGTTCTGTCCCGGACGCTAAGGCGGTCCGTCTCAGAGTCAAATTGACTACGGTTCATTCGGAGAGGCTTTTTCGCCATATTGTTTCAGTTGCTTGTCCTGCTCTTCGAGCGAAGGGACGCGGAGCGCCTTGCGCATCGCGTCCGAGATCAGCGCGCGGTCATAAGGCTCCTGCGTTGCAGGACCATTCTCGGGAATTGTGTATTGCGTGCCGAGTATCTGCGGCTTGTCGATCGCCTGAAGATAGCGGTCAAGCGTCGCCGACGCGATCCAGACGGCATCGGGCCTTCCCCGTGCGACCGCGATCGTCGCCAGCAGATGGGCCACGAGATAGTCATTGGCTTCGCTGCCGTGCTGGAAGACGAAGGCGGCATGATAATAATCGTCGCCGCTTTGCAGCGCGCCGGTGTCGAGCAATTGCTTCGTGCGGCCACGGCGTTTGTCGTCGGCTGGGCCGATAACGGACCAGTCGATATTCGCGTTTTGGCGATCGGCTTGATCGGCCTCGAAAATCGCGGTCATCTCGGCATTGGTCGGACGATTGACAGTCGGGACATAGCTGCGCCCGGAATCCCACGGCCCTAATGAAGATGGAGCCTCCGCAGCTTTGAGAAGAGGGAATGGCTCAAACGGAGCGCCCTTAAACGACATTTCCGCATGATCGGCATCAATCGGATGCAGGCGGAGGATGGTCGGAGTGGAACCGGGTACCGCATCGTCAAAGACAATTTCTATATCGGATCCGATCGGGCGCACATTCCGGCTCTGGCGACGAACTGTCGGCCCACTGATCTTGGAGAAACTCTCGCCATCGGTCTGAAAGCGCTCGGGCCGCTCCCATGTCGCTATCGTCCCGTTCGGGTCCTCCTTGATCTCGATGCGGAATAGCGTCTGTTCCCCTGCCTTCAAATCCCATGTGCCGGACGTGCCGAGCGTTGCCGCTGATACGGCGACGAGAAGCGATGACAGAAATGTTGGCATGACTCATCCTTGCTCCGGTGCGAGGCGCCAATTGCGTGCTTCGGCACCATAATGAGCCTTATCGGCACTACAATGCCCGCCGTATTGCACCGATCGGACAAGATGATGCAGGCTGGCGCAAGGCGGGCAGACCACATGCAGCAAGTCTGCGACGATATGCGATGGACATCGCGACGCGATCATTGATCGGCGTTTTCGCCAAAACACGACGCCGCTCTTTGCAGTACTTTCTCATTGCCGCTTGTCGGTGCCGCGAGCCGCCGATTGGGCGACATTGTTCGCTAGCACCTGTTTTTGCACCCTATGGTGCGATGGTGTGGAGATGCAGCGAAAAGGCAGTTGCAAGACGGACGTCCATCATCGCAAGCTGCCCTCAGGGAGCGTCGTCAACCATCAGATGTTGGAGGTAATCCCGTGTCCGCTCCCGAACGAATTATCCGTCTCAAGACCGTGCTTGACCGCACCGGGCTGTCGCGCTCGACCATCTATCGCAAGATAGCCGAAGGCACCTTCCCGCCGCAATTGAAGATCGGCGTCCACGGTGCCGGCTGGCATGAATCGGCGATCGATCGCTGGGTCGCCAACCCCGCTGCCTATCGTCCGGACAATGACAACGACTCGGGGCACGACGATGCATGAGGATGACCCGCAACCGGAACGGCATATCGCTCCCGCCAATGACAATGCGCCTGTACTGCACGCCGCCCAGGTCGATGCCGCGCTGACGCGCATCGCCGAAGCAATCGGGCGCCATATCGCGCGTGAGCATATTCGCGCGCGATATGCGGCGAACGACAATGAGCCGGGCAGGAAAAACCCAAGCCCGCCAAAGCATTGACGCTAGGGTTCCCGGGCGCGACACTGTCTTATCCGGTTGTGCGGGGCTTTATCCCGCCACTTGAAAGGAAGACGCTATGATCCGCGCCGCGCTCTACGCCCGCTATTCCTCCGACCAGCAAAACCCGGCATCGATCGCTGACCAGCAACGCATCTGCCGCGAGCACGCGACACGTGAGGGATGGCAGATTGTCGGCAGCTTCGAGGATGCCGCCATCTCGGGGTCGAGCATGATCCTGCGTCCCGGCGTCCAGAAGCTGCTTGCCGAGGCACAGGCGGGGAGGTTCGATGTCGTCGTCGCGGAGGCGCTCGACCGGGTATCGCGCGATCAGGCCGATATAGCGACCTTCTACAAGCATCTTCAGTTCGCGCGCGTCCCGCTCGTCACGCTCGCCGAGGGCGAAATCTCCGAACTTCATGTCGGGCTCAAGGGGACGATGAACGCATTGTTCCTGAAAGACCTTGCGAAGAAGACGCATCGCGGCCTGCGCGGGCGGGTCGAGAAGGGCTTCTCGGCGGGCGCGGTCGGCTATGGCTATCGCATGGTCCGCCGCCTGACCAGCGAGGGCGAACTGGTGCGCGGCGAGCGTGAGGTCGATCCGGTCCAAGCGCTGATCGTCGAGCGTATCTTCTGCGAGTTCGCGGAGGGCAAGAGCCCGCTCGCCATCGCGCGCGACCTGAACGCCGATGGCGTTCCCGGCCCGAAAGGGCTCGCGTGGCGCGATACCAGCATTCGCGGCGATGTCCGGCGTGGCACGGGCATCATCAACAACGAGCTTTATGTCGGGGTCCGCGTCTGGAACCACAAACATTATGTCACCGATCCGGGCAGCGGCAAGCGCGTTACCCGCTTCAATCCCGAATCGGAATGGATCAGGAATGAGGTGCCGGAACTTCGCATCGTCAGCGATGAGATGTGGCAAGCGGCCAAGCGCCAGCAGACGGCGCTTGCCGAGCGCCATGCCGGTATCAGGGAGGCTGCGCAGGCGCGGGCGCTCCTGAATGCACGACGTCCTGCCTATCTCCTGTCCGGCCTCCTCGAATGCGGCGTCTGCGGCAGCACCTATGCCATTGTCGTCGATGACCGCTATGGCTGTGTTGGTCATCATCGCAGCAGCAACTGCCCCAACGGCAGGACCATCCGGCGCGAGGTGCTGGAGCGCCGAGCGCTCGCGGGTATTGCCGACAGGCTGGTCACGCCTGACAAGATCGACGCCGCCGTGGCCGCCTATGCGGCCCACATCAACCGGGAGAACCGCGAGCAGCGTATCCAGGCCGATGCCGACAAGCGGGCGCTTGCGAAGGTCGACAAGGCCGTTGCCGGGATCATGGCGGCGATCGAGGATGGGCTGTACCAGCCGACCATGAAAGCGCGGATGGCCGAGCTTGAACGTGAACGAGCCGAAATCACCGCGCGGCTTGCCGAGGCGCCCGCCGACGTTCCCGACGTCCATCCCGGCATTGCCGAAATTTACAAGAGAAAGGTCGCGGCGCTCACCGATACGCTCAAGGACCCTGAAACGCGGCTCGATGCTTCAAGCGATATCCGGTCGCTCGTCGGCAAGATCGTCCTTCATCCGGGCGAGAAGCGCGGCGAGGTCCATGCCACACTCCACGGCTCGCTCATTGGGATATTGGACTTTGCCAATGATAACCGACACCCCGAGGCCCGAGTTATAACATCGGTGGCCCCGGGTTCGCGGGGGCGACGGCAGCTTGTCTCAGCGTGAACCCTGCTACCCCGCCATCAGCGCCGCATTGCCGCCCGCCGCGGTAATGTCGGTGCTGATCGTCTTTTCCTCGGCAAAGCGGTGCAGATAATGCGGCCCGCCCGCCTTCGGCCCTGTCCCCGACAGGCCGCGCCCGCCGAACGGCTGCGAGCCGACGATCGCGCCGATCTGGTTGCGGTTGACATAGACATTGCCGACCTGCGCGCGCGCGGCAATGTGCGCCGCGACGCCGTCGATGCGGGTGTGAACGCCGAGCGTGAGGCCATAGCCCGAGGCGTTGATCGCGTCGATCAGCGCATCGAGCTCGCCGCCCTTCCACGTCGCGACGTGCAGCACCGGGCCGAAAATCTCGCGCTTCAGGTCGGTGACATGATCGAGGCGGATGACGACCGGCGGCACGAAATGACCGCCCGCGGGCAGGTTGGTCCGCGCCGCTTCGGCGATCACCCGCCCCGCGGCGCGCGCTTCGGCAACATAAGCGGCGATATTGGCCTGCGCCTCGTCGTCGATGATCGGGCCGACGTCGGTTGCCAGCAGCGCCGGGTCGCCGACATTGAGTTCGGCCATCGCGCCCGCGACCATCTCGATCATCGTGTCGGCGACATCCTCCTGCACGCACAGCAGCCGCAGCGCCGAACAGCGTTGCCCCGCCGACTGAAAGGCGCTGGCGACGGCGTCGCGCGCGACCTGTTCGGGAAGCGCAGTCGAATCGACGATCATCGCGTTGGCGCCGCCGGTTTCGGCGATCAGCGTCGCGATCGGGCCGTCACGCATCGCGAGGCCGCGGTTGATCGCGCGCGCGACCTCGGTCGATCCGGTGAAGGCGACGCCGATGATGTCCGCATGACCGGTCAGCGCGGCACCGACCGTCTCGCCGCGACCGGGGAGGTAGTGGAGGACATCGCCGGGAACGCCCGCTTCGAGCAACAGTTCGACCGCAGCGTGCGCAATAAGCGGCGTCTGTTCAGCGGGCTTTGCGAGCACCGCATTGCCCGCCGCGAGCGCTGCGGACACTTGTCCCAGGAAAATCGCGAGCGGGAAGTTCCACGGGCTGATGGCGACGAACACCCCCTTGCCCTCAAGCATTAGCTCGTTGCGCTCGCCGGTCGGGCCGGGAAGTTCGACGGGGTAGGTGAAATCGGCGCGCGCTTGCCCCGCATAATAGCGCAGGAAATCGACCGCCTCGCGCACCTCGGCGATCGCATCGACCAGCGTCTTGCCCGCCTCGTCGATCGCAAGTCCCAGGAACACCGCATCATGTTCCTCGAGCAGATCGGCGGCGCGTTCGAGTCGTTCGGCGCGGAAAGCGCCACCGGCCAGACTCCAATTGGTCTGCGCCGCGCGCGCTGCGGCGACCGCGGCATCGATCGTGGCCCGGTCGGCTTCGATCACCTGCCCGATGATGGCGCCCGTCGCGGGGTTGTGGACCGGCTCACCCGCCCCGTCACGCGCCACACCGCCAACGATCGGCGCCGCCACCCGGTCGCTGCGCCGCGCCGCGCCGATCGCGGCGACCAGCGCCTCGGGGACGCCGGGTTCGCCAAGGTCATAGCCGCGCGAATTGCGCCGCACCGGATCGAACAGGCCAAGGCCGGTGGCGATCGTCGGCGTCGCCGGGCTGGCGACGCTGCGCGGATCGACCGCTAGCTGTTCGGCGCTGACGTCGGGGTCGGAGAATTGATGCACAAAGCTGGAGTTCGCGCCATTTTCGAGCAGACGGCGGACCAGATAGGCAAGTAGGTCGCGGTGCGTGCCGACGGGGGCATAGACGCGCACCGGGCGCGGCGGCGGGAACAGCGCGACCAGCGCGTCATGCGCGCCTTCGCCCATGCCATGCAGCCGTTGCAGCTCATAATCGGCGCCCGCGAACAGCTCGGCGACAAACGCCAGCGTCATCGCATTATGACTGGCGAACGCGGGATAGATGCAATCCTGCGCGTCGCGCAGCAGCTGGGCGCAGCGCATATAATTAAGGTCGGTGTGCAGCTTCGCGGTAAACACCGGAAAATCGCTCAGGCCCAGCGTCTGGGCGCGCTTGATCTCGGTATCCCAATAAGCGCCCTTGACCAGCCGCATCGACAGCTTGACCCCGCGCGCACGCGCGCAAGCGGCGAGCCATTCGATCACCGCCGGGGCGCGCTTCTGATACGCCTGGATGACGATACCAAGCCCGGTCCAGCCGTCGGCGATCCCCGAATCGATCAGCGCCGCGAACACGTCCATATGCGGCTCCAGCCGGTCGCTTTCCTCGGCGTCGATCATCAGCGGAATGTTCACCGCGCGCGCCGCCTTGGCGAGCTCGATCACCCGCGGCACCAGCTCGCCGATCACCCGGTCGCGCTGGAGATATTCATAGCGCGGGTGGAGCGCCGACAGCTTGATCGAAATACCGTGGTTCGCGTGCGGGTCGCCCGGCTTGGCATCCTTGCCGATCCGCGCGATCGCGTCGGCATAGCTGGCATAATAGCGCGCCGCATCCTCGGCAGTCCGCGCCGCTTCGCCCAGCATGTCGAAACTCGCGAGCTCCGCCTTTTGCTTATCGGCGCGCTTGACCGCGGCGTCGATCGTCTCGCCCATCACGAACTGCTGGCCGAGCAGCTTCATCGCCGCGAGCGCCGCCTGCCGGATAACCGGCTCGCCCGAGCGGCGGATCATCGACTTGAGCAGGGTCAGCGGATTGGCCTTGCTGCCCATCGCATCGAGCATCAGCGTCGCCGATCCCAGCGACAGGCCGCGCGCCGACAGCGCGACGATCAGCGGGCTGTCCTCGTCCTCGCCCTCTTTCCAGTGACGCCCGGCGATCTTGTCGCGGATCAGCGCATTGGCGGTCGCGCTGTCGGGAACGCGCAGCAGCGCCTCGGCCAAACACATCAGCACGACACCTTCCTCGGTCGACAGGCGGTAGCGGTTCATCAGCTGCGCGACGAGCGTCTCGCGGTCGCCCTCGGCCTTTGCCTTGCGGATCAGGTCGAGCCCGCGCCGGGTCACGGCGTCGATGCTCGCCGTCGAGGTGGCGAGGGCGGCGCGCAGGTCGGCGACGATGTCGGCTTCGTTGCGGCGGGCCAAAGTGCGAAGGGGGGCGCGGAGGGCGGCGCGGTCGTTGGGCTGGGTCATGCGCGCACCATATCGCAGGACAGCGCGGCGATCCGACCAATTTTCTGGTCACGGATTTATCTTTTGACCTATTATCGGATCAGTTTTAGTCGAATGTGATGAATAGCCTATCCTTGGTAGTCGATCTGGACGATTTCGACCGCAAAATCCTGTCGATTCTGCGCCGCGACGGCCGCATTACCTTCACCAATCTCGCGCAGCAGGTCGGCTTGTCGAAAACGCCGTGCCAGCAGCGCGTCCGGCGGTTGGTCGAAAAGGGCGTGATCACGGGCTTCGCCGCGATCGTCGATCCCGCCAAGGTCGGCCTCGACCATGTCGCCTTTGCCGAGGTCAAGCTGTCCGACACGCGCGAAGCGGCGCTCAAGCAATTCAACGCCGCGGTGCGGGCGATTCCCGAAGTCGAGGAATGCCATATGATCGCAAGCAGCTTCGACTATCTGCTCAAGGTCCGCACCCCCGACATCCGCCGCTATCGCATCATACTCGGCGAGAAAATCTCCAGCCTGCCGCATGTTGCGAGCACCTCGACCTTCGTCGCGATGGAAACAATCAGCGAAACCGCGCGCTGACGCCATATTGACCGCCGTCCCCGCCTGTGCCAATCGCGCAGCCCCGGGCGGGTGTAGCTCAATGGTAGAGCAGAAGCTTCCCAAGCTTACGACGAGGGTTCGATTCCCTTCACCCGCTCCATCCAGCGGCCGTTCCTGACGCGATTTACGATCGGCGCGGGCGCGGCGGCGAATGCGATGGTTCAGACTGTCCGTTGATGTCTTCTGGCGACTTTCATGTCCGTTCGGTGCAGGGCGGTGCGATCACGCTGGTCGATGCGTGCTCGGACCGCGCGTTTGCCCGGCATTCGCATGATGAATATGGCATCGGAATCGTCACCGACGGTGCGCAGCGATCGTGGAGCGGGCGCGGCACGGTCGAGGCCAAGCGCGGCAATTTGATCACGGTCAACCCGGGCGAAGTGCATGACGGCAGGCCGATCGGCGAGCGCCGATCCTGGTCGATGCTCTATCTTTCGGTCGCGCGATTTGGCGAGCTGGTGCGTGACCTTTCCGAAGGGCGAACCGCCGGGTGCGAGCTTCACCATCCGGTGGTCGCCCGTCCGGCTATCGCGCGGCGGTTCATCGCTGCGCGCGACGCGGCGCTGGGGCGGCGTGCGGATCTCGATCCCGACGAGGCGCTGCTCGGGCTGGTCGGCGGCCTGGTCGGGGCGCCAATGTCGCGGCTGGCGCAGGACGATCCCCGCATCGTCCGCCTGCGCGACGCCCTCGACGACGATCCGGCAGGGCCGCATCCCCTCGCCGCGCTGGCCGCCGATGCAGGCCTTAGCCGGTTCCAGACGCTGCGCGCCTTTGTCCGCCTGACCGGTCTTACCCCGCACGCCTATACCATCCAGCGACGGCTCGAACGGGTCTGCCGCGGCATCGCGAGCGGGACGGCGCTTGCCGATGCCGCATTCGCAGCCGGCTTTGCCGACCAGAGCCACATGCACCGGGCATTTACCGCGCGTTACGGTTATACGCCCGGCGCCCTTGCCGCCGCGCGCCGCCGACGTCTCGCAATTTCGTTCAAGAACGCACCACCGCGCTGCCCGTAAAGCACCTCCGGTTCTTCTCGGGAGGCAATGATGGCAGCAGGACGAAGCGGTAACCCGGGTGCAGTGACGATCGGGCCGGTCGGCGATGACGATGTCGCCGCGATGCTGGACATCATCAACCGCGCGGCCGAGGCCTATCGCGGCGTCATTCCGGCCGATCGCTGGCACGAACCCTATATGCCCGCCGCCGAACTCGCGGCCGAACTGGCGGATGGCGTGATCTTCAGCGGCGCCCGTATCGACGGGGCACTGACGGGGGTGATGGGGGTGCAGCGACGTGAAAACGTCGACCTGATCCGTCACGCCTATGTCTTGCCCGACCGGCAGGGCCAAGGGATCGGCGCCAGCCTGCTCCGGCACCTCTTCCAAGGCCGCGAGCGCCCGGTGCTGATCGGGACATGGCAGGCTGCCGCATGGGCGGTGCGTTTTTACGAACGCCATGGCTTTGCGATCCTGGCGGCCGACGACGCCGCGCGGCTGCTGGAAACCTATTGGTCGATACCCGAACGCCAGATCGCCACGTCGGTGGTGCTGGCGTCGCAGCCGCTTTCGGCCGCCGAGGTCGGCGCGCTGATTGCCGGTGCGCGCCGGGATTAGCGCGCGCTGCGCACCGCGGCGCGCATCTTTTGACGGTAACGCCCCGGGGTGATGCCGACGCGGCGGCGGAACAAGAGGCGAAAAAAGGCGGGGTCGGCGTAGCCAACCTCGGCCGCCACCGCATCGACGGGTTCGTCGCCGCTTTCGAGCATCTGCTTGGCCTCTTCGATCCGCAGCGCCTGCACATAATCGAGCGGGGTGTAGCCGGTCGCGATCTTGAAACGTCGTTTGAAGGTCCGCGCGGGCAGGCCCGACCGTTCAACCAGCGCCGCGACGGGGTTCTCGACATCATAATGGGCGCCGATCCAGGCCTGGCACGCGTGGATCGCCGCATCGCTGTGCGTGCGCGGCTGCGCCATCGCGGCGTAGGGCAATTGACCGTCGCTGCGGTCGCCGATCAGGAAGATGCGCGCCACCCGCGCCGCCTCTGCCGCGCCGCAAAAGCGGCCGATCAGATAAAGGCCCAGGTCCTGCCACGACGACGCGCCGCCGGTGGTGATCAGCCGCCCGCCCCGCCCGCTGTCGCACAGGATGCGGTCGGCGCGATAGCGCACCGCCGGATAGCGGTCGCGGAACAAGGCCGCGGCGCTCCAGTGCGACGCCGCATCGCAGCCGTCGAGCAGCCCCGCTTCGGCGAGCACGACCGACCCGCTGCACGTCGAGCAGACCAGCGCCGTGTCGGCGACGCGGTCGTTCAGCCAGGCCGTTTCGGGTGCCCAGCGCCGCGCCGGGTCGTCGCGCAGCGGCAGTTCGACGTCGGCGACGATGATCGCATCGACCGCGCCGACGTCGGCCAGCGCCAGGTCGGGCTGGATCGGCGGGCCAACGATACTGCGGAACAACGCGGCATCGCGCGCGACGATCAGTGGGTGGATACGCCGCCCGCCGCCCGGCTGGCCGGTCAGCGATTCCCATAATTGCCCGGCGGCGGCGAGCACCTCGAACAGCCCGTGAATGGCGAGCGGCGCCGAATCGGGTAGCGCGAGAATGGCGACGGTTACGGGCGGTTCGGGTTCGGTCATCGAGCGATGTGGCACGAATGCCTCGTTTTTGTCCATTACGTCACTTACGACGATCCGCGCGATCGGGCAGGTCAGAGCGGTATTCCACACCTTTCAAAGGAGCAGCATCATGACCCCCGTTCCCGCCAGCATCGAAATCCCGAAATTCTATCCGGTCGGCCCCGAACGCGTTTTCGCCGCCTGGGCTTCAGAAGCCGCGATGTCCGCATGGAGCGCCCCGCCCGCGGGCTGGACCATGCGCTGCGAAGCCTTTGCGTTGCAGGTGGGGCACAGCGACGAATGGCAGTTCGGCCTGATCGGCGAGACGCCCTATATCAACCACAACCAATATAGCGTGATCGAACCCGGTCAGCGCATTGCCTATACCACCACGCTGGCGCACGGCGACCGGGTGGAGTTTGCCGGGGCCGTCTGCGTGACGTTCGAGCCTGCACCCGGCGGCTGCCGCCTCACCTTGATCGAAACCGGCATCCATCTCGTTCGCGACGATCGCGAAGGGCATATAGATGGCTGGAACGCGATGCTCGACGCGCTCGGCGAATATCTGACCGTGGCGGCGGCCGCCTGACCCTCGGGAGCACCGGCCACCCGAACCACCGCTCCGGCGGTTCGGGTGGCGGTGGCTACCCGACAGATAGTTGGCCTGTGGCCGGACAAGCCCGACTGTCCGGCGCGCGGCGCAGTGGAGGGCATCGCGGCGGGGAGGGTCGGGTAATGAGCGAACCGAAAGGCACCGGGACGGCGAGCGATCATGGAGCATCAGGGTTTCACCGCTGGCTGTCGATGCTGCAACTGGCCGGGGCGGCGCGCTTTGGCGACTGGTCGCTGCTGGGATTGCGGCTAGCGACCGGCGCCTTTCTGATCGACGGCGTCTGGGACAATATTATCTCGCCCGCGCGGATGCACGAGTTTGCGCTGTTTTTGGCGCAGCACCATTTCCCCTTGCCCGCGGTGGCGGCGCCCCTGTCGGTATGGATCCAGTTTGTGATCGGCATTTGCTTCGTCCTGGGTTTCGCGACGCGTCCCGCCGGGCTGCTGTGTGTGGCGAATTTCATCATCGCGCTGGCGATGGTGCATTGGAACGAGGATCTTCGCGGCTGGTGGCCGGCGCTGGCGCTGGTGGGAATCGGCGCGCTGCTGGCCACGCACGGGTCGGGCCGGTTCGGTATCGACCGGCTGGCCGCCCGTCCCGACGACTAGCGAACGCCTGCCGCTCGCCGGGCCGAAAGAGGGGCTACCCGCTCAGCCGAGATGTAGCGCCGCGGCGCCGAACAAGGCCGCCGACAGCAGGCAAGCCGCGGTGCGGATATGATTGTAGCGCGTCCAGGGGCCGTAAAAGTCGTCCCATTCGATCGGGCCCGCCGCACCGATCGCATTGTTCAGCGGTACATTGCCGAACATCGTCACACCGACGCAGCCCAAAACATAGGTCAGCGCGCCGGCGAGGGCGAACCCGAACGGCCCGTCACCCAGCACGGCGAGCGCGGCCGCCAGAGCCGCGACGACGCCGGTCCCGAACAGGATCGTCATGAACGAAGGCGTGATCACGACGATGTTGATCGACCGCATCGCGGCGATCGCGGCAGCCGGGCCGAGCCGGTCGAGCGCGCGCATGATGAAATTCGAAAAGGCGAAAAACACCCCGCCATTCACCGCGGCCAGAATGCAGCAGGCAAGAAAAAGGACGTCAGTCATGGTCGTGTGGCCTTCAAATGGTCAAAGCTGCCCCGGGCCGGTCAGCGGCGGCGGTCGGCCAGCGGCCTTGGCGCACCGCATCGACCAGAAACTCCTCGAACCGCCGGGGAGGACGCCCGAGGACATCCTCAACCCCATTTGTCACGCTCTCGCTGCGTCCGTCGAGTACCTCGGTAAACAATTGTCGCAACAGGTCGGCAAAATCCGGTGGGCAGCCCGCCGCCGCGAGCGTCGCCATGAATGTGTCGATCGATACGGTACGGAACGACAGCGGGGCGGGCGCCAACCGGGTGACGATGTCGGCAATATCGGGAAAGGACAGCAGCTGCGGTCCCGTCAGTTCGTGGATCCGGCCTTCATGCCCGCGCTGGACCATCGCCTCCACCGCGACCGCGGCGATGTCGTCGGCATCGATGAAGGGCTCGCGCACCGCGGTCACGGGCAGCGCCAGTTCGCCGGCGGCGACATCCGGGGCAAACTGGCCTTCGTTGAAATTCTGGAAGAACCACGACGCCCGCACGATCGTCGATTCGGGCAGGATCGACAGCAGCGCGGCTTCGGCGCGCTGCGCGCTGGGCTCGTTGCGTCCTGACAGCAATATCATGCGCCGCACACCATGGTCCCGGGCGGTGCTCGCCATCTGCGCGATGACCTTCGCCGACCCCTCGACCGCCAGATCGGGGACATAGCTGACATAGGCGCATGCGGCGGCGCGCAGCACCGCAGGCCAGGTCGCGGGGTCGTCCCATGCAAACGGCGTTTCGCTGCCGCGCGAAAAGCCTGCGCAGGCAAGGCCGCGCGCCTGCAGGCGCTCGACAACACGGCGACCGGTCTTTCCGGTGGCGCCGATGACGGAGAATGGGGCGCGTGATGCCATGGGTGATATCCTGATCGTGCCGGACGGCGGAAGAAATATCCGAACGACTAGGTCGCGCCCGCCGCGCGACCAAATACCTTGCGGGTATTCGGACGGACGCCCGCGCCGGACCGGCTGCCTAGCCGAGCCCCAGCCGGACCCGTACCGCTTCGAGAAAGCGGCGGCCGACCGGCGCCACCGCGCCGTCGGTGTCGATCGCGACCCACGCGCCGCCGCCGATATGGCGGATTTCGGCGATGCGCGCGGCCGGAACGGCAACCGACCGGTGGATCCGGACAAAACGGTCGCCCAGCCGGTCGATGAGGTCCGATAACGTCGATCGTAACAGATACGACCGGCTGGCCTCATGAACGCGCACATAGTCGCGCTCGGTTTCGAGACGCACGATGGTATCGACCGGCAGCCGGACGACCGATCCCAGATAGGGCACCCATAATTCGGTATCGCCCGGCGACGCCGTGCCTTCAGACAGATGCCGCTGCAGTCGCTCGATCGCCCGGGCGAACCGCGCGGGGTCGATCGGTTTCAGGACATAGTCGATGACCGCCAGATCGAACGCCTCGGTCGCGAAATGCTCCTGTGCGGTCACCAGAATGACGCGCGGCGCGACCGGCAGCGCGGCGAGGCTTGCGGCAACCTCCAGCCCGGTCAGTTCGGGCATGGCGATATCGAGAAACACCGCCTGCGGTTGCAGGGTGCGGATCATCGCCAGCGCCGTTGCCCCGTCGGCGGCGGTCCCGACAATCTCGACCGCACCCTGTTCGCGGCACAGCCGCCGCAAACCGTCGACCGCGAGCGGCTCGTCGTCGGCGATGATGGCGGTGATCGGCAAAATTATGCGAGCTCCAGCGGCATATTGAGCGTTACGGAAAAGCCGTTGGCGGTCGGCCCTGCGTCCATCCGGGCGCCGCTCCCGAAACGCGCGGCAAGCCGTTCCGCCACGTTCCGCAGCCCGATCCCGCTGCCGGGCGTCGATCCGGGTCGCGGCGGAGCGTCGTCCTCGACGGTCAGCTGCAGCGTCCCGGGACCGGCGCGGGCCGCGCGGACCGTGATCATCACCGGGGCGGACGTCCGCGCGAGCCCGTGCTTGATCGCATTTTCGACCAAAGGTTGCAGAATGAGCGCCGGGACGCGGGCGCGCCGAACGTCGTCGGGAATGTCGAAGACCGCCTGCAACCGGTCGCCGAAGCGACGGCATTCGATGGCCAGATACTGGCGTTCCATCTCGACCTCTTCGGCCAGCTCGACGTCGGCTACCGGGTCGGCCGCGAACCCGTAGCGCAGAAAGGCGCTCATCTCGCCGATCATCGCCCGCGCCGTCGCGCTATCGCCCCGATCGACGAGGGCGCCGAGCGAGTTCAGCGAATTGAACAGGAAATGCGGATTGACCTGGTAACGCAGCGCCCGCAGTTCGGCCAGCCTCGCCGCCTCGCGCTGGCGGCCGGCAACCCTTTCCGCCGCGATCGCTTTCTGGCTGTCGCGCATACCGAGATACAGCAGCCCCCAGGCGGCAAAAACAAAGATGAAATTGACCGAATATTCGACCGCCAGCACCACCGCACCATCGACCGAACATTTGAAACCGTCGCGGCAATCCTCCCCCGAAACCGGCGCGATGACATAAAGCGCGGCGGCGTTGACGATCGAGAACCCAACCCCCGCCGGAACGCTGAGCCCGGTAATCCAGAGGATGCGGGCGCGAATTCCCTGCGGGTCGACGCGGCGGAGGACCGCCGCCATCGCGAGGCAGATGAGCGCGCCCAAGACGGCTATCGGCACGCGGCGCGCGAGCGAGGCAAAGCGGCTGGACCAGGGCTCCATATAGGCGCGCACCAGGAACATCAGCGTGTAGGCCGTCCAGAAACCGGCCAGAACCTTGGCCATGGTGCGCCGGGAAACGTCCGCTATCTTGTCCATTCTGATGGCCTGTATCGGTCCGATGGGGTTGGCGTTCGTCGCGGCCCGACGGCGTTCGTCGCGCGCGGCATGCCAAAGCGGCGCAGCTTAGCCACTAAACCCGTTCCCGCAACTACCGCAGGAGGAGTCCATGCCGTCGCAGCGCGCCGCGCCATCCGTTACCGCGATGCCCCGGCAGCCGAAAAGAAGCGGAGGCTTCGAGACATTTGTCTCAGCGCCCACCGCATTGGGGACGGGCGGCACGTCCGCTTCGGCGAGCGACCGGACGTCGCTGGGCGAATTGCTGCGCGCTGCACGCGCGGCACGCGGCCTGTCGCAGATGGAATTATCGCTGCGCATCGGCGTGTCGCAGCGTCATCTGCGGTTTCTGGAGGTCAACCGGTCGCGCCCCAGCCGCGGGATGTTGCTGACCATTTTGGACGAGTTGAAACCGCCGCAATCGATCCGCAATGCGACGCTGATCGCGGCCGGCTTCGCGCCGGAAGCGCTCGCCGTGCGCGCGGGAACGCCGCTGTTCGGTCTGATGCAGAACATGCTCGACGCGCACGACCCGCTGCCCGCGGTCGTGTTCGACGCCCATTGGTATGCGCAAAGCCTGAGCGTGGGCGGGCGGCGCCTGTGCCAGCTGCTGATGCCGCGCGCGCGGAGCTGGGCGACGCAAAGCGGCGGGCTCGATATGATCGATGCGGTCGCCGATCCCGCCGGTTTTCTCGCCATGGCCCGCGAACCCGAACGCGCCGCCGCCATTCTCCTCGCCCAGTTCTGGACCGAAGCCTGGGCACGGCCGGCCTTGTTCGGTCGCGTCAAGGCATGCGACGAAGAATTGCGGGCGCGCTACGGCCGGCTCGACGACAGCCCGAGGGACGCGGGCACCCCCCATATCCGGCTGTGTTTCGACACGCCGATCGGCGTTTTGCGCTTCAGCTGCTTTCAATCGATACCCGGATTGCCGCAGGATATCAGCACCATGTCGCACCGCATCGAGCTTTGGTACCCCGAGGACCAGCCCACGCGCGCGGCGCTCGACCGGCTGGCGAAAGCAGACGACACCGCGCCGACCGGCTTGGCGACGAGCCGGACCGCGCACGCGATACGCCACAGGTAGTTGGGGAGGCAGGCATCCCGGCTAGGATCGCACCCGATCTGCGATTTACCCGAAAGGATGGCCATGCGGCGCTGCCTGCTTCGATTGCTGCTTGCGGTGACCGCGATACTGCCGGTGCAGCCCGGCGGCGCCATGCCGGATCCGCCCGCGATCGACAGCAGCGATGTCGATCGCTTTCTGGCGCTGTACGCGCGAAGCGAAGGGCGGCCGGACGCCGACCTGTTGCAAACCGAATATCTCGACCGCGGCAGTGCGGGGCTGGCGCGCTTTGCCAGGCTGCGGCGGATTACTGGCGAATCGATCGCGGCGGCAATGGCAAGGCGTCCCGACGTCTATACGCGCGCCCGGCACTGCGCCGCCGAACTGCCCGCCGTCGCCGGCGATCTTGAAACCGCGACCGCAAAGCTGCGCGACTTGCTGCCCGGGACCAGCCTGCCCGCGATCACCTTTGTGATCGGCCGCGGCCGCCCGGTTGCGGCAGGCGAGCCGCAAGGCGCCTATATCGGGCTGGAAGCGATCTGCGACTGGGCGACGCCCAATCCGGACTTTCGCGCGCGCGCGGTGCGCGTCGCGGCGCACGAGCTGGTACATACCCAGCAGCGCGGACTGGCCAGCAACAACCGCCAGCCGACCGTCCTGCACGTCGCACTGGTCGAGGGTGCAGCCGAATTCGTCACCGAGCTGATCACCGGAGCGGTCGCCTATCAGCATCTGGCCCCGGCGATGGCCGGCCGCGAAGCCGCGTTCGAAGCCGAATTTCTTCGCGACATCGACACGCCCGCAATGGGGTCGCGCTGGGTATTCAACGAGGGTGCCGGAACCCCCGAGCAACCGAGCGATCTGGGTTATCATATCGGCTACCGGATCGTGAAAGCCTATTATCAGCGCACACCCGATAAACGCGCCGCGATCGTCCATATCCTCCACATGACCGACGCGCAGCGGTTTCTGACCGACAGCGGCTGGTCGCCGGGCATGCGCCTTCGCTGATTCTGCCGCGCGGTGGCGAGGATTTCAGCGTCGGCAGCGCAAGTTGGGGCCGGACCCGCTTGCTCCATTATGGCGCCGCGACCGAGCTTCAAAAGCTGGCAACGGCGCGCGCGCGGCGCCAGCAAGGCGGGGTGAGTGCGAGCAGCAATCCCGTCCATCTTGTCCTGCCCGACCCGATCGAGCGCGCCGCCTGTTTTCGGGCGCTGGCTGCGCGCAACCGCATCGTGCGCAGCTTTGCGAGCGCCGACGATTGGCTGACGGCGGTAGCGGACGACGATCATCACAGCATGATCCTGCTGTGCCAATGGCGGCAACCGGGGCGCACGACCGCTGCCGAGCTGTTGGCGCATGCGGCGAAACGCGAGCATGTTTGCATCCTGGTCGCCGCCGACACGCTGGAGGTTGGCGAAGCCGCGACGATTTTGCGCAGCGGCGCGTGCGATCTGCTGCCCGCGCCGCTCGACCCGCGACGGGTTCGCGCCCGGGTCGAGGCCGCGCTGGACGCGTGGCGGCGGCAGCGCTTCGTGCTCGACCAGCGCCGCGAGGCCGAAGCGCGGCTGGCGGCGCTGACCCCGCGCGAGCGCAGCATTTTGGACGCGATCGCGGCGGGGCTGGGCAACAAGGCGATCGCGCGGCAGCTCGATCTCAGCCCGCGCACCGTCGAGGTTCACCGCGCCAAGATCATGCGCCGCGCCGGGGCCGACAGCGTCGCCGAACTGCTGCGCTGGCAATTCATCGCCGAGCAGGCGCGCGGCGCCGCGGTCAATCCGGTCCATTTCGGTGCATGATCGCCGCGTGGCGCGGCCAACCTCGCCGCGCGCCGCCTATAAGACAAATGAACGGCGCACCGCTCTTGAGTTGGTCCCCATGGGCGCTGCCGTTCACCCGCGCGCGGTCAACCCCACCTGATCGCGCGCGACCGACAGGGCCGGCAGGGAATGTTCCTTTCCCTGCCGGCCCTATTCGTTTCCCGTGCAACGTCAGCTGGTGACGAGCGCGCGTTGTTCGGGGCGCCCCATCGACAGCAGGATCGGGTCCGATGCCTGCCGCGCCATGAAATCACCCTTGCCCGCGATCCCCTGCCAGGTGATGCCGATCAGCGATTGCGCAATCGCGCCGCCCAGCGTGTCGCCGGGACCGGGCAGGATGATGACGTCGGGGGCAAATTCCTTGACCGCGACCTGCACCGACAGCGCGAAGTCGTAGGGCGCGAGGATCTGGTGGCCAAAGGTGTAATCCCACACCGCCGCCGGATCGCTCGAAAAGCGGCGCCAGACATGGCCGCGACCATCGACCATCGGGATCGTCGGCGCGCCGAACAGCGCGGGCGGCAGTTCGGCCTTCGCCTTGTCCGCGCTGCCGAACATCAGCGGGGTGTGGAACGGGCCATGGCCCGCAAGGCGCAGCGGATCGCGCCCCGGCGTCGGCGGCGCTTCGGCGAGGAGCGCGGCAAGGCCCGCCTCATCGCCCGCGAAGACGAGCATCCCGGCAAGGTCGATCGACAGCGCGAGGGCGTGACCCGGCCGCGCGGCGATGGAATCGACCAGATCGAGCAGCGTATCGCGCAAGCCCGGAACCGGGCGCCAATCCTCATCGGCGACTTGCAGCAAGATCTGCCCGCCGGGGCCGTGGGTCTGGCTGTTGAGGCCCATCGCGTTGCTGATGCGGAAACCATCCTCGACCGACACCGCTCCGCCGAGCGCGAGCGCGCTGTACCAGCCCATCGAATTGCCGGCGACGGCAACGACATCATAGGCGTCGCGGTCGATTCTGAGATAATCGAGCACCGTCGCCGTATAGATCAGCGGCGCCGCGACATCGCCGCGCATATGCGTCGCGACGCTGAAGCGGTCGGCGCCGTCGAGTTCGCTCACCGTCGGCTGGCCGCGCTCGCGGCGCTGGGCGTCGAAGTTGGCGATGAGGTCGCCGAAGCGCGCGCCGTGCAACCGCGCTATGCTGCCGAGCTCGCCCTTGCCATAGGTGCCGCGGCCGGGGGCAACGACCAGCGCGGTCTTGCGCGCGCTCATGCCAAGAGCTCCTTCGCGGCCGCATAGATCGAATCGCGGCTCGGCAGCGTCAGCGTCGCGGCCTTGCCCAGCGGGATGAAGCTGTCGTCGGCAGCGATGCGCTTGAGCTTCCTGCCCGGCGTGCGCTCGACGAATGTCGCCATCAGCGCCTCGCTCTGCGATCCGGTGATGCGGCATTCATCGACGATCAGGATGCGGCTGGCGTCGCCAACGGCTGCCACCAGCCTCTCTTCGTCAACCGGGCCGAGCCAGCGCAGGTCGATCACGCGCGCCTTGACGCCGTCGGCGGCGAGCAATTTCTCGGCCTGCCGCGAGAGATAATATCCGTTGCCATAAGTGACGATCGCAAGGTCCGTGCCGTCACCGTGGACGCCCACGTCGCCGAAAGCCATCGGCGGACCCTTGCTAGGCGCCTCATAGACACTCGTCCACAGGCCATCGCCGTCTTCATGGAGGTCGCGGGTCATGTAGAGCGCGATCGGTTCGACGAAGACGACGACGCGCTGCTCCTCGCGTGCCAACCGCACGCATTCGCGGAGCATCGCCACCGCGTCGCGGCCGTTCGACGGGACCGCGAGGATCACGCCGGGAATGTCGCGGAAGATCGCGAGGCTGTTGTCGTTGTGGAAATGGCCGCCGAAACCCTTCTGATACCCCAGCCCCGCGATCCGGATGACCATCGGATTGGTGTATTGGCCGTTCGAGAAGAAGCTCAAGGTCGCCGCCTCGCCGCGGATCTGGTCCTCGGCATTATGGACATAGGCGAGGAACTGGATCTCGGGCATCGGGACAAAGCCGTTGTGCGCCATGCCGATCGCGAGCCCGAGGATCGCCTGTTCGTCGAGCAAGGTGTTGATCACGCGCGCCGAGCCGAAGCGCTGGTGCAGCTTTGCGGTGACATTATAGACCCCGCCCTTCGGCCCGACATCCTCGCCCATCACGGCGATTTCCGGGTGGGCGAGCATCAGGTCGGCGAGCGCCCAGCTCAAGAGCCGCGCCATATGCTGCGGCTTGTCCATCGCGCCCGCATCGCTGCCGAACATCGCGGTGCGGTCCTCGTCCGAGGGCGTGTTCGCGCGGGCAAGCTCGCGGCTGGGCGGCACGATGCTCTGCATCACATGCGCGGGGGTGGTGATCTTGGGGCGCAGGATCGCGGCCTCGGCCTGCCGCGCGAGCGTCGCGCCGATGTCTTCATAGACGTCGGCGATCTCGGCGGGGGTCATCCACCCCTGCTCGGCCATCAAAGCCGCGCCCGCGAGCAGCGGGTCGCGCGCCTCGTCGGCCTCGATCAGCGCCTTGGGCAGATAGGCGCCCTGCACGTCCGACCCGGCGTGGCCATAGAGCCGCACCGTCGCCATATGGAGAAACACCGGCTTGCGATACCGCCGCGCATAGTCGGCAGCCTCGCACGCCCCGGCATAGGCCGAGGCGAGGTCGCTGCCGTCGCACTTTATATAGTGCAGCCCGGCGCGGTGGCGGAACTGCGCCTCGATCCAACCCGTCGGCGTGCGGGTCGAGATGCCGATGCCATTGTCTTCGCAGAGGAAGATCAGAGGCATCGGCGCGCCCTGGAACGCCGCCCAGCCCGCGGTATTGAACGCGCCCTGTGCGGTCGAATGGTTCGCCGACGCGTCGCCGAAGCTGGTCAGCACGACCGCATCGTCGGGCAGCGGCAGGTCTTTCATGCCCTGCCGCCGCGCAATACCGATCGAAAAGGCCGCGCCGACCGCTTTCGGCAGGTGCGAGGCGATCGTCGAGGTTTGCGGCGGAATATTGAGCGGCTTCGACCCGATCACCTTGTGGCGGCCGCCCGAAATCGGGTCTTCGGACGAGGCCGCAAAGCTGAGCAGCATGTCCCAGGTCGGAGTCTGTCCCGGCACCTGGCGGGCGCGGTGGAGCTGGAAGGCGTTCGAGCGGTAATGGAGGAACGCCATGTCGGTGACGCGCAGCGCCGCGGCGACCGCGGCATTGCCCTCATGCCCCGACGATCCGATCGTGTAGAAACCTTCGCCGCGCGCCTGCAGATGGCGCGACAGGCGGTCCATCTGGCGGCTGGTCAGCTGCGACAGGAAAATGTCGGTTGCGTCGGCGCGCGACAGTCCGATAGCGGCGGGATCGGGGGCGTCGGCGCGGCCCGGCAAGCGGCCGTTCGCCAGCGCGGCGAGGAATTTTTCATGTACTGCCTGCGCCGCGTCCACTGAAATTCCTCCCGTTCGGCCTCGCCCATTTTGGCGGCTGGTTACGCCCGCAACCATCGGACCCTTGCGGCAGCGCGCTATAACGGGGCAGTCGCCTACGCAAGCATCTCTTGCCTTCGCGCGCCGCCTCGCGCTACGCCTTGGCGCGATGACAATGCACGGCGGAACAGTCTTTTGGGCATGATGTCGCTGTGGATCGCCCAGGCGTCAGCGGCCGCCGAAGCGCCGGGCGCCGGTGGCGGCTGGCTGATCGATCCCGAACTCGTCGATCCCGCCTATAGCCAGACGATTGCCGGCGGCGAGATCCAGACCGCTTTCCCGCCGCCCCCGCCGCCACCGCCGCCGACCCCCGAATGGCTGAAATCGCTGTTCGACATGATCAGCAGCTTTTTCCAGTGGAGCGCGCCCGCCGCCAAGCCGCTGCTGTGGGTCGGCGTCGCGCTGCTCGCGCTGTTCCTGCTCTATCATTTTGTCCCCGCCTTTGCGCGCTGGGTCGACAACCTGCCGTTCCGGCGCAAGGCGGGCGACAACGGCGCGGCGGACGATGTCGGGCTGGCCGAAGCGGGCGCCGCGCGCGCGTTGCTGAGCGAGGCCGATGCGCTGGCCGCCGAAGGGCGCTTTGCCGAAGCGGTGCATCTGCTGCTCTATCGCAGCGTCGAGGATATCGACGGCCGTCGTCCGGGGCTGGTCAAACCCGCGATGACCTCGCGCGACCTCGCCGAAGCGCGCGACCTGCCCGGGGTCGCCCGCGATGCGTTCAGCCGCATTGCGCGCGCGGTCGAGATCAGCCTGTTCGGCGGGCGGTCGATTGACGCGGGCGCGTGGCAACAATGCCGAGCCGCCTATGCCGAGCTGACGGTGCCGAAGAATTGGGCGCGCGCATGAGCGAGGGAGCGAGCAGCGACGGCGGTTTCAATCCGCGCCTGATCGCGGGCGTCGTCGTGATCGGGGTGATCGCGTTCATCGCGCTATGGGCACTGATCGCGCTCGGCCCGCAGCTGAGCAGCGGCAACGACGGCGGCGGCCACGCGCTGTCGAAAGCGGCGCCGGGCTATGCCGGGATCGTCGACCTGCTCGAACGCAGCGACGCGGTGGTGGACCTGCGTCGCCGCGAAGAAGCGCCCGCGCTGGAAGATCCCGAGCTGCTGATCCTGACCCCTGGCCATACCACCAAGCCCGACGACCTCGCCCGCCTGATCAGCGAACAGCGCGGCGGAGCGGTGCTGATCATATTGCCGAAATGGCGCACCGGCCGCCACCCGTCGAAAGCGGGCTGGGCGGGCGGCGGCTTTGCCTCGGCGCCGTCGCCCAAGATGCTGCCGCCCGTCGCCGGGCGCATCGACAAGATGGGCAGCGAGCCCAACGCGCGGGGCGCGCAGGCAAGGGGCTATCTGGGCGGCTATCCGATTGCGCTGGCGCTGCCCGGCCTGCGCACACAGGTGCTGAACGCGCCCGATCTGGAGACGCTGATCGCCTTTCCGCACGGCGGCGCGGTGCTGGCGAAACGGCCCGATGCGCCGATCTATATTCTGTCCGATCCCGATTTCGTCAATAATTTGGCCTTTGCGAGCCGCGATCGCGCCCGCGCGGCGGCGATACTGGTGGATGCGGTGGCCGAGGATGCCGGCGCGTATAGCGTGGCGTTCGACGTAACCCTGAACGGCTTTGGCAACCAGCGCTCGCTGCTACGCTTTGCGTTTGTGCCGCCGTTCATCGGCATTACCTTGTGCCTGATCGCCGCCGGCTTGCTCGCGCTTTGGCAGGCGTGGATGCGGTTCGGCCCGGCGCTGAAACCGGCGCGCGCGATCGCGGTGTCGAAAGCGGCGCTGATCGCCAACAGCGCCGATTTGATCAAGCAGGCACGGCGCGAACTCGACGGCGCCGATGCCTATGTCCGCAGCCAGCGCAGCGCGATCGCGCGGCGGCTGCATGCGCCCGCCGGGCTCGACGACGCCGCGACCGACCGCTGGATCGACAAGCATGTGCGCGGCGGCGGCGAGCTGTTTTCGGCGCTCGCACGGCGATTGCCGCTCGCGCGCAACACCCATGAGTTTCTGGCAGACGCGCAGGCGCTGCACGACATCAGGAAGGATCTACTGCGTGACAGCCAATAATGACATCGCGAGCGTCCAGGCGCTCGGCGCCGCGATCGAAGGCGAGGTCGCCAAGGTCGTGTTCGGGCAGGGACCGCTGACCCGCATGGTGACGATCGCGCTGCTGGCGGGCGGGCATGTGCTGCTCGAAGGCCCGCCGGGGACCGCCAAGACATTGCTGGCGCAGGCGTTCGCGCGCGCCACCGGGCTCGATTTCGGGCGCATCCAGTTCACCCCCGACCTGATGCCCGGCGACATATTGGGGTCGAACCTGTTCAACTTCCAGACGTCGAGCTTCACCCTGACCAAGGGGCCGATCTTCACCGAGCTGCTGCTCGCCGACGAAATCAACCGCACGCCGCCCAAGACGCAGGCGGCGCTGCTTGAGGCGATGCAGGAACGCCGCGTGACGATCAACGGCGAACCGCATGCCATGAGCCCGCGCTTCACCGTGCTGGCGACGCAGAACCCGATCGAACAGCAGGGCGTCTATCCGCTGCCCGAAGCGCAGCTCGACCGCTTCCTGTTCAAGCTGGTCGTCGATTATCCCGCCGCTGACGAGGAGCGCCGTATCGTCGCCGATCATGGCGGGCGCTTCAAAAGCCCCGCGGTATCCGATTTCGGGGTCAACGAGGTCGCCAATGCCCAGACGATCGCGGCGGCGATCGATACCATTGCGACCGTCCGGCTGGCCGAAGAGATCGTCGATTATATCGTTCGCCTGGTGCGCGCGACGCGCGAAAGCGCCGACCTGGAATGTGGCGCCAGCCCGCGCGCCGCGACGCTGCTCGCGCGCGCCGCCTGCGCCGCCGCGGCGCTCGACGGCCGCGATTATGTGATCCCCGACGACGTCCAGCGGCTCGCTGCCGGGGTGCTGCGCCACCGCGTCATCCTGTCGGCGGCGGCCGAAATCGAAGGGCGCAGCGTCGAGCAGGTCGTCGCGGCGCTGCTCGAGCGCGAGGAAGTGCCGCGGTGATCTACCCGACCCGCCGCGCGATCTATCTGCTGCTGCTCGGGGCGCCGATGGCGCTCGCGCTGGGGCTCGTGCGGCCCGAGCTGTGGCTGGTGGCGCCCGGGTGGATCGGGGTGGTTCTGGCATGCCTGATCCTCGACACGATCGCGGGTGCCAGTCCGCGCCACCTCAGCCTCGATGCGCGCTTTCCGCATCAGGTCGGAGTCGGCGATCCGTTCGACTTGACGCTCACCGCACGCGGCCCCGCGGTGCCGCCGCGCGCGGAACTCGCGCTGGCACTCGACGAGCGGTTTGTCGAGGGCGGACGGCTCGCGAGCGATATGCGGCGGACGAGCGGCGGCGAAGCCCTGACCCGCACCCCCTCGCTCACCGCGTCGCGGCGCGGTCAGGCGGCGATCGAGGCGCTGTGGATCCGCTGGGCGGGACCACTCGGGCTGGTCTGGAAACAGCGCAAATTTGCGATCGACGGCACGATCAGCGTCGTCCCCAGCCTGCGCGCGGTGACCGATGAGGGCAGCCGATTGTTCCAGCGCAACAGCTGGTTCGGCCTTCGCCAGCAACGCCTGCGCGGCGAAGGCACCGAGTTTGAGGCGCTCGCCGAATATCAGCCGGGGATGGACCGCCGCGCGATCGACTGGAACGCGTCGGCGCGCCACGTCAAATTGCTCGCCAAGGAATATCGCGTCGAACGCGACAACCGCGTCGTGCTGGCGATCGACGGCGGGCGGACGATGGCCGAGCCGGTGGGCGGCATGCCGCGCGTCGACCGCGCGGTGTCGGCGGCGTTGCTGCTGGCCTATGTCGGGCTCAAATTGAACGACCGGATCAGCCTGTTCTCCTTCGCGGCCAAGCCGCAGGCGCTGACCCCTGCCTATATGCACACGCAGGATTTCCCGGCGTTGCAACGCGCCGCGAGCCTGATCGACTATGCCCATGTCGAGAGCAATTTTACCCTCGCGCTGACCACGCTCGGCGCGCAGCTCAACCGCCGGTCGCTGATCATCTTGTTCACCGAGTTCACCGATGCGACGAGCGCCGATTTGATGATCCGTGCGGCGGGACGGCTGGTCAGGAAACACCGGCTGCTGTTCGTCGTCATCCGCGACGAGGAGGTCGAGGGCGAGGAACGCCGCCGCCCCGAAACCGGCGCCGATGTCACGCGGTCGAACGTCGCCGCGGCGATGCTGCGCGACCGCCAGCTGGTGATCGCGCGGCTGCAGCGGCTGGGCGCCGACGTGCTCGAAGTCCCCGCCGACGCGATGGGGGCGAGCGCGATTGAGGCCTATCTGGGCATCAAGCGGGCGGGCACGCTGTGATCCCCGCGGCGCCCCCCGCCCGCGCGCTCGACGCCCCCAGCTTTTCGGCCAGCCGCTTTCGCGCCGAGCGCGAGGCCGACTGGATCGCGTTCGACCGGCTGCTGACCAAGCTGGAGAAAAAGGGCGCCAAGGCGCTGACCAGCGACGAGCTGTTGCAGCTGCCCCTGCTCTATCGCGCCACGCTGTCGTCGCTGTCGATCGCGCGCGCGACCAGCCTCGACAAGGCGTTGCTCGCCCATCTCGAGGCGCTGTCGATCCGCGGCTATTTCCTCGTCTATGGCGTGCGCGAGACGCGCTGGAACCGCATTCGACGTTTTTTCCTCTACGACTGGCCTGCAGCGGTGCGGTCGGTGTGGAAAGAGACGATCATCATTTCGCTGATCATCCTGCTCGGCGCGATCACCAGCTACTCGCTCGTCGCGAGCAACCCCGAATGGTATTATAATTTCGTCGGCGAAGACATGGCGGGGGGCCGTGACCCGCGCGCGACCAAGGAATTTCTGCAGTCGACGCTGGGCCATGGCAAGGCGGCGGGTGAGAGCGAAAGCGGGCTGCACATATTCGCGACCTATTTGTTCACCCACAACAGCCGCGTGTCGATCCTGTCCTTTGCGCTCGGCTTCGCCTTTGGCGTGCCGACGATGATGCTCGAATATTATCAGGGCATCGGTCTCGGCGCGATGATGGCGGTGTTTACCGGCAAGGGGCTGGGGTTCGATTTCGGCGGCTGGCTGTTCATCCACGGCACCACCGAATTGTTCGCCGCGGCGCTGTCGGGTGCCGCCGGGCTGCGCATCGGCGCCGCGGTGGTATTCCCCGGCGCGCGCAGCCGGTTGCAGGCGGCCTCGCACGCCGGGCGGACCGCGGGCAAGGTGATGATCGGGGTCATATTGATGCTGTTCATGGCCGGGCTGCTCGAAGGGTTCGGGCGCCAGCTGATCACCGACACGATGCTGCGCTATGGCATCGGCACGCTGATGCTGTTGTTCTGGATCGGCTATTATTACCTGCCGCGCCGCGAGGATGTGACATGAACGCCACCGCCGCACAGGCCAACGCCAAATCGCGCGCGGCGCGGGCAAAGAAAGTCCGCCAGTTCATCACCCCCGAGGGGGTCGATCTCGAGCTCAAGATCGCGAGTTCGGGGCTAAGGTTCGGCGCGTTGCTGGTCGACCTCATCCTGATCATACTGGCGCTGTTCCTGTTTTCGCTGGTCATGCTGTGGATCGGATTGGCATCGCAATCCGACATCACGATCGTCGTCTGGATGCTCGGCGCCTTTGTGCTGCGGACCTTCTGGTTCATCGGCTTCGAGCTCGGATCGCGCGCCGCGACGCCGGGCAAGCGGCTGATGGGCATCCGCGTCGTCGCGCGCGATGGCGGCCGCCTGACCGCCGATGCGGTGGTGGCGCGCAACCTGATCCGCGAGCTGGAGCTGTTCCTGCCGTTGATGATGGTCGGCGTCGGCGCCGCGGAGGATGCGGTGTCGGGATGGACGATGGTGGCGGGCGTGCTGTGGTCGCTGATGCTCAGCCTGTTTTTGCTGTTCAACCGCGACCGGATGCGGATGGGCGACCTGATCGCCGGAACGTGGGTGGTGATGGCACAGCGGGTGAAGCTCGACGCCGACATCGCCACCGACGCCGCGGGCGACGCCATGCAGTTCAGCGAAGCCGAGCTGTCGGTCTATGGCATTTTCGAGTTGCAGGAGCTCGAACGCGTGCTGCGCAGCAAGGACGCGCGCGCGATGCGCGAGGTCGCCGATACGATCCGCGCCAAAATCGGCCGCCCCGTCGCCGAAGAGGATGACGTCTTCCTGCTCAGCTACTACCGCCAACTGAAAGCCCGGCTCGAACGCAAATTGCTGTTCGGCAAACGGCGAGAGGATAAATATGCCAGTGACTGACCCCATGTCCGTAACCGCCGCGCTGCACCAGCGGCGATCGGTGCGCAAATTCACCGACCAGCCCGTCGATCCCGCACTGCTCCGCGAGATTTTCGCCGCGGCGCAGCGCGCGCCGTCGGGCGGCAATCTGCAGCCCTGGCAAGCGACGGTGCTGACCGGCGAACCGTGGGTGGCGGTCAAGGATGCGGTCGCAGCGCGGCTGGCGATGGGGCGCGAAGGCTACCAGCCCGAATATGATATTTATCCCAAAGGACTGACCGACCCGTGGGAGACACGGCGGTTCGGGGTCGGCGAGGCGCTTTACGCGTCGCTCGGCATCCCGCGCGAGGACAAGGCGGGGCGCCTCGCTCAGTTCGTGGAGAATTACCGGGGTTTTGGCGCACCGGTGATGCTTTTCCTCCACTGTTCGCGCATCATGGGGCCGCCGCAATGGTCGGACATGGGGATGTGGCTGCAATCGGTGATGCTGCTGCTCGTGGAGCATGGCCTCGCCAGCTGCCCGCAGGAATGCTGGGCAATGTATGGCCAGACGATACGCGACACGCTGGCGCTGGGCGAAGACCAGATTTTGTTCACCGGCCTCGCGATCGGTTATGCCGACGATGGCGCCGCGGTGAACCAGTGGGCGGTGCCGCGCGTAGCACTGGACGAAGTGATCGATTGGCAGGGATTTTGAGGATGATGCGGCAAGCGATGCGAACACGATATGGGCTGATGGCACCGCTGTTGCTGGCGGTCGCCGGTTGCGCCGCGGTGCCGACCCCCGCGCCGCCCCCGCCGCGGCCCGCCCCGGTCGCCGCCGCGCCAACCCCTGTGCCGCTACCGACTCCTAGCCGTAGTTGGGAGGAACGCGCCGTCGATGCGGGTAGCTGGCGCTATGACGCGGGCAGCCGCGCCGCGACCTTCGTTCCGACCGGCAGCGCCAATCCGCTGCTCACCATGACGTGCAGCGGCAGCGCGATTCGCCTGACGTCGGTGCTGGCCGGCGCGGTCAGCCTGCGCACCAGCGCCGGGACCGACCAGATCCGCTTCGACGGCGGCAGCGCGACGCTGCCCAGCCGCGATCCCCGGCTCGACCGCATTGCATTCAGCCGCGGGCGGTTCGCGCTGGAGACGCCGGAGGGCGGCGCGTTGACGTTGCCGGTCCAATCGGAAATCGGGCGGGTGATCGAGGATTGCCGGTAGAGTGATCCTCCACCCTTTAGGGGTCGAGCTTTGCTAAGCTATCCCCCCAACTCCACCGTTCCGCCGCGGATCCATCCCCAGCGGCATGGCCCCTGATATTCGCGCGCGCTCGCAACCGACCGGCCGACGCCGCACATGTCGGGATCGGTGCCGGGGGCGGCGAACACCACTCCGAACCAGGCGTCGTCATCGGTCGCCTCGCACAGCGACAGGCGTGCCCCGCCGGCAAGCTTGGCCTTGATCGCGCGCGTTTCGCCGGGCGCCCAGAATACATCGGTGCCGCCTGCCTTGACGCGGCTGATGCTCGAGCAGGCGGGCAGGCTCGGCCCTTCGGTGCCGATCATCACCGCGCGCGTCGCCAGCGGTTCGCCGCTGACTTCAGGGGCGTTTTCGGGCGGCGGTGCGGGCTGGCTGCATGCGCCGAGCGCGAGGGTCAGGAGAGCGGCGAGGGGGAGGGTGGAACGCTGTTTCATGGATAGGAAACTAGCCGCCGCTGCGCGCCCGCGCAACGCTCGTCGCGATAGCACCAAGACCCGCATTTTCGCTTGGGTTTTGCCGCCTCTGACCCTATATAATCGGCATGACGGACACCCCTGAAAATATGGCGCCGAGCGCCAACGCCAACCTGCCCAATGCCAATGCTTATGGCGCCGATTCGATCAAGGTTCTCAAGGGCCTGGACGCGGTGCGCAAACGGCCGGGGATGTATATCGGCGACACCGATGACGGGTCGGGGCTGCATCACATGGTGTTCGAAGTCAGCGACAATGCGATCGACGAAGCGCTCGCGGGCCATTGCGACCTCGTCCTGATAACCCTCAACAGCGACGGATCGGTCAGCGTCGAGGACAATGGCCGCGGCATTCCGACCGGCATCCATGCCGAAGAAGGCATTTCGGCGGCCGAGGTCATCATGACCCAGCTCCATGCGGGCGGGAAGTTTGAGAACACCAGCGACGACAATGCGTACAAAGTGTCGGGCGGCCTTCACGGGGTCGGCGTGTCGGTGGTCAACGCGCTTTCGGAATGGCTCGAACTGACGATCTGGCGCGACGGCGAAGAGCATTGGATGCGATTCGAGCATGGCGACGCCGTGGCCCCGCTCCGCGTCAACGGCCCAGCCCCGGCGGGCAAGAAGGGCACGCGCGTGACTTTCATGGCGTCGACCGACACGTTCAAGAATGTCACCGAGTTCGATTTCGAAAAGCTCGAACATCGCTACCGCGAACTCGCCTTCCTCAATTCGGGCGTCCGCATCAAGCTGGTCGACGCGCGTCACGCCGAACATGTCAGCCATGATCTGTTTTACGAGGGCGGCATCGCGGCGTTCGTCAAATATCTTGACCGTAACAAGAATGCGCTGCTGCCCGATCCGATCGCGATCAGCAGCGAGCGCGACGGCATCGGCATCGACGTCGCGCTCGAATGGAACGACAGCTATTACGAGAATGTCCTCTGCTTCACCAACAACATCCCGCAGCGCGACGGCGGTACCCACCTTGCCGCCTTCCGCGCCGCGCTGACGCGCACGATCAACGGTTATGGCGACAAGTCGGGCATCCTCAAGAAAGAGAAGGTCTCGCTGACCGGCGACGATATGCGCGAAGGGCTGACCGCGATCGTGTCGGTCAAGCTGCCCGACCCCAAATTCAGCTCGCAGACCAAGGACAAGCTGGTGTCGTCCGAAGTCCGGCAGCCTCTGGAAAGCCTGATGGCGGACCGGATGACCGAATGGCTCGAGGAAAATCCCGCTTATGCCAAGGCGGTGATCCAGAAGGTCATCGACGCCGCCGCGGCGCGCGAGGCCGCGAAAAAGGCGCGCGAACTGACGCGGCGCAAGGGCGCGATGGACATCGCCTCGCTCCCCGGCAAGCTCGCCGACTGTCAGGAGCGTGACCCCGCCAAATGCGAACTCTTCCTCGTTGAGGGTGATTCGGCAGGGGGCAGCGCGAAGCAGGGCCGCGACCGGCATGTGCAGGCAATCCTGCCGCTGAAAGGCAAGATCCTGAACGTCGAGCGCGCGCGTTTCGACCGGATCATCTCGTCGAAAGAGGTCGGCACGCTGATCCAGGCGCTCGGCGCCGGCATCCGCGACGAGTTCAACATTGAAAAACTGCGCTATCACAAGATTGTGATCATGACCGACGCCGATGTCGACGGCGCGCATATCCGCACGCTTTTGCTCACCTTCTTCTACCGCCAGATGCCCGAAATCATCGAGAACGGGCACCTCTACATCGCGCAGCCGCCGCTCTACAAAGTCACGAAAGGGCGGAGCGAGGTCTACCTCAAGGACGACAGCGCGCTCGAAAATTATCTCGTCGACGGCGGGATCGACGCGCTGATGCTTGAAACTACAGGCGGTGCGCGGTCGGGTGCCGATCTGCGCAGCCTGATCGAACATGGCCGCCGCCTGCGCGCGCTGATGCGCTATGTCCCGCGCGGCCATAATTACGAGCTGGTGGAGGCGCTGGCGCTGAACGGCGCGCTCGATCCGGCCCTCGACAGCGCGGGCCGCACCGCCGCCGCCGTGCGCGCGGCCGAATGGCTCAACGCCGCCGAGCGCGCGCTGTCCGGCGGTGCCGAGGCGAAATGGACGATCACGGCCGCGGGGGGCGGCTATACGCTCGAAAAGCGCTGGCGCGGGGTCAGCGACCATCACGCGATCGACGCGGCCTTCCTCGCGAGCCAGGAGGCGCGCCGGCTGCACACGCTCGCCGCCGAACAGGCCGAAACCTATGCACATCCCGCGCGGCTGGTGAAGGGCAGCAGCGCCGCGGCGCTCGCCGCCGATGCTGCCGCGCTTACCGCGGCCGAGGCTGCCGAGGACGATGCCGAAGCGAGCGACAGCGACCTGCCCGCCGCGAGCACCGCCAAAGTCACCCCGATCACGCGCCCGTCCGAGCTGCTCGAGGCGATTTTCGCGCACAGCCGCAAGGGCCTCGCGATCAGCCGCTACAAGGGGCTGGGCGAGATGAATGCCGAACAGCTTTGGGAAACGACGCTCGATCCTGCGAACCGTTCGCTGCTGCGCGTCGAGGCCGAACAGGCCGACGTCGCGCACGAAATCTTCGAACGATTGATGGGCGACGAGGTCGAGCCGCGGCGCGATTTCATCCAGACCAACGCGCTGTCGGTGGCGAATCTCGACGTGTGATTTCGCCGATCGTTCCACCGGAACGGCGCCGAAATGCACGTCCGGACGCAAAATCATGTCCGTTTAACGCGCGACGGCTTGCTCCGGCGCGCCGCCGCTGCTCTGGGCGCCTCCTCTGACAAGGGGATGATGTCATGCGGGCCTTTTCCGCCATGCTGATACCGCTTCTGCTGACCGCTTCCGCGGCAGCACAGGAAGTCGAGATTGCCGCGAACCCGATCACCGAGATTGCCGAGGCCACCGAAATCGACGGCGGTACGGCGAGCTATTACGGCCGCGAATTGGCGGGCAACCGCACCGCAAACGGCGAACGCTTCGATCCCGGCCAGCTGACCGCGGCGCACCGCACGCTGCCCTTCGGCAGTTTGGTGCGCGTCACCAACATGGCCAATGGCGACAGCGTCGTCGTACGCATCAACGACCGCGGCCCCTTTCATCGCGGCCGCGTGATCGACGTCAGCCACGCCGCCGCGCGCGAAATCGGCATGCACCGCAGCGGCACCGCGCGCGTGAAACTGGCGCTGCTCGCCGACGATTGAGGGACATAGAATAAGGTCGGATAACGCCAATTGTGGACATCAGCCTCCGCGCATGCACTCGCCGACCATAGGCTCAAGTAAACCCTCATCGTAAGCACCATAATCCTTAAAGGCCCCGCGCTCAGAAGCTTTCTTGACAATGCAGCCGCACAGTTGGCGGCGCGCCGACGAGTTGGGTTCAAGCTTAACCGCCTTCGCTTCGCATGCCTCGATACGTGCGCTTTCAGTGCTACCCGAAGCGTCTAGCGCCTCCAGCTCACTTATTAGTGCCTGACGCGTTCCAGAGGATCAGTGGGATGCCCACAATTACGAAGATGAGGCCGAAGCCCTTGGGTGCCTGCGTGCCAATCATGGTTCGGTGATCGCAGATACAAGTAACAAGATGGTAAACTCTGCAGGGTCCGCTTCCCACCCCAAAGCCGCCATTCCTATAGCCCGGCCGCCATTTCCTTCAGCAACCCCCGCCAATGCTCGCCCAGTCGCCGCTGGAGCAGCATCAGTTCGAAGCCGTGGCGCGCGACATGGTTTTGCTGGATGCTGTCCCAGCCGCGATGCTCGACCGTGACGCGCGTTTCGGCGCCGACCGCTTCGAAGCGGACCTCGATCTCGGTCGCCTCATCGCCGCGAAAGCTCGGCAGGCGCCAGCCGAAGGCCAGCCGCTCGCCGGGCAGCCAGTGGCGCACCGGGCCGATTTCCCACTCGCGGCCATCGTCGAAGCGCGTGACGAGGCGGCCATCGGGGCCTGCGGGGTCAAAGCGCAGCGTCCCGTCGCCGCACCGGCTGAGCTGGAACAGCGGATGGCTTTGCCACCAGATGCCGATGTCGCGCGTGAAGGCGGTGAACGCCGCCTGGGGCGTCGCCGCCACCCGCAACGCGACGATGACCGCGGCGCTCATTCGCCGCCCTCGACATGGGCCTTGAACGCGGCAAGCTGGTGCGTCCACAGCGCCTCGGTCTCGGCGAGCCATTGCTTGAGCTCCGCCGTCGCGCCGTCCTTCAGCGAATAGATGCGCACGCGCGCATCGAACGCGGGGTGGCCGTCTTCGACCAGCCCGCCTTCCTTGAGCGCCTTCAGATGCCGGCTCATCGCGGGCGGCGCGAGACCGAGTTCGCGCGCGAGCTCGCCCGCGCTGCGCGGCCGCCGGCCGAGCAGTTCGATCGCGCGCCGCCGTACCGGATCGGCGAGCGCGCCGAGCGTCCGGTCGAGCGCCGCGCTCAATCGTCGAGCCGCGTCTTGGTGGTAAAGCCGCCAGCCGCGTCCCATTCACTCGGCGTTTTCGCCTCGACGGTGACGCCGAAGGACCAGATATGCCCCTCGGGATCCTTGGCGCGGTAGGTGCGGTCGCCGTAAAATTGCGTCGCGGGCGGCGCGATGATTTCGGCGCCCGCCGCGCGCGCGGCCTCGCAATGCGCGTCAATGTCTTCGCCAAGGGCGAGCTGGACGCTTACCGACTGGGTATTCTTGCCGCCGATCGATTGCGGGCTCTTGTGGTCGTCCGACCATTCGGAGCCGACCATCACCACCGACGCGCCAAAGGTCATTTCGCCATGGGCGAGCTTGCCGTCGGCATCGACCAGCGCGAAAAGCGGTTCGAACCCGAACGCCGCCTCAAGCCAGCGATAGGCGGCGTTGGGATCGCGATAGCAGACGGTGCTCGCCAGCCCCTTTGGTCGTTGCGTGTCGGTCACCGGTTTCTCCTTCGATTCGTATTTTGATTTCGCATCACTAGAATAATTTATGAAAATTGAAAATAATATTATGCGAAAAAGATGATAGAGCGAGCCATGACCCAATCGATCGAACAATCCGTGCGCGAAGCCTATCAGGAAGCGCTCCCCCTTTGCGGGCGGGGCAAGGTCGCCGACTATATTCCCGCGCTGGCAAGGATCGATCCGAACAAGCTCGGTTTTGCGCTCGCGCTGCCCGACGGGACCGTCCACACCGCAGGCGATGCCGACGAGCCATTCTCGATCCAATCGGTGTCGAAGGTCTTCACGCTGGCGCTCGCGCTGCGCCGCGTCGGCAGCGACCTGTGGTCGAGCGTCGGGCGCGAACCGTCGGGCAGCGCGTTCAATTCGGTCGTCCAGCTCGAAAGTGAACATGGCATTCCGCGCAATCCGCTGATCAACGCGGGAGCGATCGCCACCACCGACCGGCTGATCGACGGCCGCAACGGCGACGCGGTCGCGGACGAGATCGTCGAGTTCATGCGCGCCCGCGCGGGCGATGAAGCGGTGGCGATCGATTTCGACGTGGCATCGTCCGAATCCGAAACCGGCGCGCGCAATCGCAGCTTGGCGCATTTCATGGACGCCTTCGGCAACCTCAGGCACCCCGTGGAAACGGTTGTCGGCGTCTATTTCCGCCAGTGCGCAATCGCCATGTCATGCCGCCAGCTCGCGCGCGCCGGACTGTTCCTGGCGATGGAGGGCCGCGACCCGCTGACCGGCGAGCAGCTGATCGAGCCGCACCGCGCGCGGCGCATCAACGCGATCATGATGCTGTGCGGCCATTACGACAATTCGGGCGAATTCGCCTTTCGCGTCGGCTTGCCCGGCAAGAGCGGGGTCGGCGGCGGCATCCTCTGCATCGCGCCGGGACAGGGGTCGATCGCGGTGTGGTCACCAGGCCTCAATGAGGCAGGAACGTCGCTGGCGGGCGCCGCGGCACTCGAACATTTCGCCTATGCGGCGGGGTGGTCCGTGTTCGATTGAGGTGGGAGCGAACGGCTGTTTTGGGGTGGTGAGCGGACTTTCCCCTCTCCCGTCGGGAGAGGGATACGCAGGCTTGGTTGCGCAGCAACCTAGCCGAAGTTGGGTGAGGGGATCACCCACCGACTGCGAAATCTAACCTCGGACACCCTCACCCAACCCTCTCCCAAAGGGAGAGGGCTTTATGTCCACTTCCGGTCGTTAGTGGTCAGGTTGCCGCCGCACCCCGAACAGGGCCGTCCCGACCCGCACATGCGTTGTGCCCAGCATCACCGCGGTCTCATAATCGCCGCTCATCCCCATCGATCGCCCCGTCAGCGCATGACGCTCGGCCAGTTCGTCGAGCAGGGCAAAGAAGGGCGCGGGTTCGATGTCCGCGGGGGGGATCGCCATCAGGCCGTCGATCCTCAGCCCGGCCGCCTCGGCTTCGGCCAGCAGCGCGGGCAGGTCGGCGACCGTGCAGCCGCCCTTTTGCTCCTCGTCGCCGATATTCACCTGCAGGAACAGCTGCGGCTGCCTGCCCGCTTTCTCGCACGCCTTGGCGAGCGCCTGCACCAGCGACGAACGATCGACCGAATGGATCGCGTCGAACAGCGCCACCGCTTCGTCGGCCTTGTTCGATTGCAGCTGCCCGATCAGGTGGAGTTTGATGTCGGGGGTTTCGGCGCGCAGTTCGGGCCATTTCGCCGCAGCCTCCTGCACCCGGTTCTCGCCGAAATGGCGCTGGCCTGCGGCAATCAATGGCCGGATCGCGGCGGCGTCGTGCGTTTTCGACACCGCGATCAGGCAGATGTCGTCGGCCTTGCGGCGCGCGCGCGCCGCCGCATCGGCGATTCGGGCCTGTACTTCGCTCAGTCTGTCCGCCGCGTCGCTCATCGATCATCCCGTCCCGGCGCGTTGCGTGCGCCCGCGACGCGCCTATAGAAAGGGCGATGGTCCGACGCCACCCCCTGCCGCCGCAATGGCTGTTCAGCGACGAGCGGCTGGCGGCCGGTGTCGTGCGATTGGCGGCGTTGCTGCCGCCGGGCAGCGGGATCGTGCTGCGCCACGACAGCCTGTCCCGCGGTGCGCGCTGGCGCCTGTTGCGGCGGTTGATGCGAATAGCGCGCGCGCGCGGGCTGACGATCATGCTCGCCGGGTCGCCCGACGTCGCGCGGCGGTGGGGTGCCGACGGCGTCCACCTGCGCCAGCATGACGCGCGCCGCGCGGCGCAGGCACGGCGGCTCGGTTTGCGGCTGACGATGCCGGTGCATCACGCGCGCGAGGCGCGCCGCGCGCGCCGCGCACAGGCCGACGGCGTTTTCATCTCGCCGCTCCACCCGACCCGGTCGCATCCCGGGGCGAAGGCGCTGGGGCCGGCCGCGTGGCTGCGGCTGGCGCGGTTCGCGGGCGGCCAACCGATCGCGCTCGGCGGGATGACACCCCCCCGCGCCCGCGCGTTGAACCGTAAAGCGATCGGTCTTGCACCCGGCTGGGCCGCGATTGATGCGTGGGGACAAAAGGCCGCCCGGCGCGCGGCGAAGGCTGCGTCGATATTTGGGGCAGAGCGAGTCGAAAATGGTGGCGTTCCGCGACCCGGAGCGCAGCGCACTTCATGTGCGTGAGCACCGGAAGCGCGGAAGGTCGCCATTTGCAAGCCGCTATGCCCCAAATAGCAACGCAGGCTAGAAGCGGAAGGCGGTTCCGACATAGACCGCCTGGCTGTCGCGCCGGGCATCGGTCAGCGGTTCGACGCGGTCGTCGCTGCGATAGCGGACGCCGGCGGTGACATCGATATTCTTGGTCAGGCGATAGCTGCTGACGACATCGACCGTCGGTGCGTCGCCCGGCGCGGTGATGCGGTCGGTCGCGCCAGCCGGGTCGGCGGGCCGATTGACCATCCGCGTGGCAAAGCGCGACTTGCGCTCGGCCTGCTCGGGCGCCTTCGCCACCGGCAGGTTGCGAAGGTCGGCGCCGCGCGGCAGCGACGGCGTCACGAATTTTTCGAAGCCGACCGACGCGCCAAGGTCATAGGCGACGGGCGTGATCGCGATCGGCGTGGTGCGTCCGGCGGCGATCGCCGACGTGCGCGCGGCGCTCGATGCGTCGTCGCGGGCGCGGATCACCACGGTAATGGCGCGATTCTTGCGGCTCTGGTCGGTCAGCGCCGGGGTGAAAGTAAAGCTGCTGCGCTGTTCGGCCGACATTTTCTGATAACGCGCGATCAGGCGCGGATCACCCGACGCCGGGGTGAACTGGCCGAGCAGCGTATCCGACAGCGCGGTATCGCGGATCCGTTCCGAACGCGACATGGCGGCGAGCGCGGGCGGCAAGGCAAGCGAAACCACCGCCAAAGCGGTGAGGCTACCTTTCCAAAAATGCCGCGGTTTCCGCGTCATGTCCCTGCGACTCCAACCCCAAGTGATTCTGGAGATAGGCTTCCTGTCATAATTTTGCCAGCGAATCCCGGAAAATTATTATCGCGAAACGGCTTTTGCCGGAAATTGTTGCGCGATCGTCACACTCGCGCCCAAAGCTGAGCGGAATCTGAACGGCCACCGGCAGGAAATTGCCGCGCTTGCGGGGCGGCGGCAAGGGCGATAGAGACGCTGACAACAAAGGTCTGCGCGGCCGGAATCACGTCCCTGCGCGCGCAACAAGATAAGGTGTTATCGGCATGCCCAAGCTTTCCGTCCTTGCCCAGACCGGCGCCGCGCGCGGCCGTCCCATCGCCGTCGGCGCGCTGCTCGGACTTGCCGCGCTGGGGCTTTCGGCGTGCGCCAACAAGGATCGCCCGCGCGCCGACCTCGCCGCCAGCCAGGTGACGACGATCGGCGTCAACAGCTATTTGTGGCGCGCATCGCTCGACGCGCTGTCGTTCATGCCGCTGCTCCAGGCCGATTCCTCGGGCGGCGTCGTCATTACCGACTGGTATGCGAACCCCGGCAACCCCGGCGAACGGATGAAGGTCACCGTGTCGATCCTCGACCGCGACCTGCGCGCCGATGCGCTTCGCGTCGCGGCCTCGCGCCAGGTGGCGCAGGGCGGTAGCTGGGTCGATGCGCCGGTGCAGGCGGCGACCGTGCAAAAGCTTGAGGAAATCATCCTGACCCGCGCCCGCGACCTGCGCCGCAGCGCCTTCAAGGACTAATCGCGCGGCGCCCGCCCGGCGCCCGCCAACCAGATAACGGGGTAGCACGACATGACCCGCGAACCGCGCTTTGGCGCCCTCGCCGCCGACGCCCGCTGGCAAGCGGCGTGGGAGGCGGCGAACAGCTTTGCCACGACCGATACGGCCGACAAGCCCAAGGCTTATATCCTCGAAATGTTCCCCTATCCGTCGGGGCGCATCCACATGGGGCATGTCCGCAACTATGCGATGGGCGACGTGCTCGCGCGCTTCAAGAAAATGACCGGCCACGACGTGCTCCACCCGATGGGCTGGGACGCCTTCGGCATGCCGGCCGAAAATGCCGCGATGGAAAAGGGCGTCCACCCCGGCGGCTGGACCCGCGCCAATATCGCCGCGATGCGCGGCCAGTTGAAGCGCCTCGGTCTCGCGATCGACTGGAGCCGTGAGCTCGCGACGTGCGAACCCGATTATTATGGGCAGGAACAGGCGCTGTTCCTCGACCTGTTCGCCGCGGGGCTCGTCTATCGCAAGGAAAGCTACGTCAACTGGGATCCGGTCGACATGACCGTGCTCGCGAACGAGCAAGTGATCGACGGTCGCGGCTGGCGCTCGGGCGCGCTCGTCGAAAAGAAGAAATTGTCGCAGTGGTTCTTGAAGATCACCGACTTTGCCCACGAACTGCTCGAGGGGTTGCAGAGCCTCGACAAATGGCCCGACAAGGTGCGGCTGATGCAGGAAAACTGGATCGGCAAGTCGCAGGGGCTGGAATTCTCGTTCGAAATGGCGGGCGGCGCGCCGGGGTTCGACGTCTTCACGACGCGCCCCGACACGCTCTATGGCGCGAGCTTCGCGGCGATTTCGCCCGACCATCCGCTGGCCGAAAAACTGGCCAAGGATTCGCCCGAGCTGGCCGCGTTCATCGCCGAATGTCGCCGTCAGGGCACTGCGGCCGAGCAGATCGACACCGCGGAGAAGCTGGGCTTCGACACCGGCCTCGCGGTCGAGCATCCGCTCGATGCAAACTGGCACTTGCCGGTGTGGGTCGTAAACTATGTGCTGATGGATTACGGCACCGGCGCGATCTTCGGTTGCCCGGCGCACGACCAGCGCGACCTCGACTTCGCGCATAAATATGGGTTGCCGGTCCACCGCGTGATCGCCGACGGCGACGAGACGGCGCAGCATTTCACCGGCACCGAAGCCTATACCGGCCCGGGCAAGCTCGTGAACAGCCATTTCCTCGACGGCATGAGCATCGACGAAGCGAAGGCCGCGGTCATCGCGCGCGCCGAGCATGAGGGCTGGGGCAAGGGCACGACGGTTTGGCGGCTGCGCGACTGGGGCGTCTCGCGCCAGCGCTATTGGGGGACGCCGATCCCCTTCATCCACTGCGCTGCGTGCGGCCTCGTTCCGGTGCCCAAGGACCAGCTGCCGGTTGTCCTGCCCGAAGACGCCGACTTCTCGGTCCCGGGCAATCCACTCGACCGCCACCCGACGTGGAAGCATGTCCAATGCCCAAGCTGCGGCGGCGAGGCGGTGCGCGAAACCGACACGCTTGACACCTTCGTCGATTCGAGCTGGTATTTCCTGCGCTTCGCGTCGGCGCCGGCGGACAAGCCCTTCGATCCCGAGGTGATCCGCCGCTGGCTGCCCGTCGACCAATATATCGGCGGCATCGAGCATGCGATCCTCCACCTGCTCTACGCGCGCTTCTGGACGCGCGCGCTGAACAAGCTGGGGATGATCGACATCCGGGAGCCCTTCGCGAGCCTGTTCACACAGGGGATGGTGACGCACGAAACCTATAGCCGCGTGCAGGGCGAAGGGCTGCCGCCGCTGTATTTCACCCCCGAGGAGATCATCCGCTCGGCCGACGGCGCGACGCTCGAAGCCGACGGAACGCCGGTCGAGGTCGGCCGCGTGATCAAAATGTCGAAGTCGAAGAAGAATGTCGTCGATCCCGACGCCATCCTCGACCAATATGGCGCCGACGCCGCGCGCTGGTTCATGCTCTCCGACAGTCCGCCCGAGCGCGACCTGCCGTGGAGCGAGGCGGGGATCGAAGGCGCGTGGCGCTTCGTTCAGCGTCTGTGGCGTTTGTTCGGCGACACGGAGAATGTCGGCGACGGATCAGAAGACAAGGCGCTGGCCCGCAAGCTCCATCAGGCGATCGCCGGGGTCGCCGCCGACATCGAATCGCTGGGTTTCAACAAGGCGGTGGCCAAAATCCACGCGCTCGCGAACGAGATCGAAAAGGCCAAACCTTCGGCAACGCGCGCCGAGGCATGCCGCACGCTGATCTTCCTGGTGGCGCCGATGATGCCGCATTTGGCCGAAGAGGCGTGGGCGGCGCTGCCGGCAAGCCAGCGCACGACGGCGATGATCGCCGATGCCGCCTGGCCCGCCGCCGATCCGGCGCTGCTCGTCGATGACGAGGTGACGATCGCGATCCAGATGGCTGGCAAGCTGCGCGATACGATGACGGTGGCGAAGGGGCTGGACAAGGATGCCATCGAAGCCGCCGCGCTCGCGCGTCCGCGCATCGTCGAGCTGCTCGCCGGTGCGGCGCCGAAGAAGGTGATTGTGGTCCCCGACCGTTTGGTGAATATCGTTCCCTGATGCGTACGCTTTTTGTCTCTGCCCTCGTCACGGCATCGCTCGCCCTTGGTGCCTGCGGTTTGCGTCCCGTTTATGCGGGCGGCAGCCAGGGGGCGGTGGCCCAGGTGCTGGCCGATATCGATGTCGCGCCGATCGAGGGGCATTCGGGCTTCCTCGTCCGCAATGCGCTGCGCGACCGGTTGCAGGCGACCCAGGGCGGCGCGGGCGCGGGCAATCGCCTGCGGCTCGACGTCCGGCTGGAAGATTCGATCACCGGCTTTGGCGTCCGCGCCGACGATGCCGTCACGCGCGAGCGCCGGACGCTGCGTGCGCGCTATCAGCTCGTCGATACCGCGACCGGCGAGGTGCTGCTCGATGCGACCGCCGCGCAGGACGCCGGAATCGACGTCGTCGGCAGCGAATATGCCACGATTGCCGCCGAAACGACCGCGCTCGAACGACTCGCCTCGGGTATCTCCGACCAGATCGTCGCCCGACTTGCGGTGTTTGCCGACCGCGGCGGCGGTCGCCCGGGTGGCGCTGTCCCTTCGCCGACCCCCTGAAGCGCAATGAAAACGGTCAAGCCCGCCGATCTGGAACGCCAGTCGCGGCTCGGCCCGGCGATCCGCCTCTACCTGCTCACCGGTCCCGACGAAGCGACGATGGCGGCGGTCGCCGGGCATCTGGTGGCGCTGGCGGGCAGGGACGCCGAACGTGTCGAACTGTCGGGGTCGCAACTGGCGCAGGATCCGTCGCTGCTGGCGGCGGAGGCGGCTTCGATGTCGCTTTTTTCGTCGGCCCGGATCATCCGCCTCGAACTGGCCGGCAGCGGCGATGACGCGCTCGCGGCGGTCGAGGCGTTGCTGGCGGCGGACAATGCGATCAATCCGGTCGTGGCGACCGGTGCATCGGTTACCGCCAAATCGAAACTGGTGAAGCTGGTCGAAGCGTCGGACCATGCCGTCGCCGCCATCTGTTATCAGCCCGATCGCCGCGCGCTCGTCGGCATCGCGATCGCGGCCGCGGAAGATCAGGGATTGCGGCTGGCGAATGCCGAGGCGCAATTGCTGGTCGATCTGGTGTCGGGCGACCAGGCGCTGATGCGGCGCGAAATCGAGAAAATGGCGCTGTACCTCGACGCTGCGCCCGATCGCCAGCGCCAGGTCACCGCCGCCGATATCGCCGCTTTGGGTGCTGCGACGCACGAGGAGGACGTCAGCGCGTGCATCAATGTGGCGCTGGGCGGCAAGGTGCGCGAACTGCCCGATATGCTGGCGACCGCGGCGGCGGTCGGCGTCGCCGAAATCCGGATCATCCGCGCGCTGGCGATCCGCGCGCTGGCGCTGGCGCGGCTGCGTGCGGAAGTCGATGCCGGCGCGCATCCGGCAACCGTGGTTGCGGCCAAAAGCAGCGGGGTGTTCTGGAAGGAACGCGACGCGGTCACCGCGCAGTTGCGCATCTGGGATTCGCTGCGCATCGCGCGGCTGATGACCCGCCTGCTCGACTGCGAGCGCGCGCTCAAGGCGTCGGGAACGGCGGGCGCGGTGCTGTTCCGCAAGCTGATGACCGACATCGCGCACCAGGCCGCACGCGCGCGGTAAGGTCCGGGCCTTGCCGTCGCACCCGAATGCGAAGGGTCTGTCGCAACAGTGCCCGGCTGCGACAGACCCCCGCCTACCCTCCCCATAGGGAGAGGGGGAGAGACCTCAGAACTGGCCGCGCAGCGTCACGCCATAGGTGCGCGGTTCGCCGGGGAAACCGACGAACAGCTGGTTGGCGGTGCCGCTGAGCCCGCTTGCCGCCGGTGCCGCGACGGCGCGGAAGGTGCCCCCGCCCTGGAGCGGCATGTCGGCGCCGATCTGGTAATATTTCTTGTTGAACAGATTCTGGCCCCACAGCTCGACGCCCCAGCGGCGGTCGGGACCGTAGAGGCCGATACGTCCGTTGAAGACGGCGAAGCCGTCCTGGATCTTTTCGACATCAAGGTCCGATCCCGTATTGGTATCGCTTTGCAGGCGTGTGTCGAAATAGACGAGCGCGCTCATTCCCGAACTGCCGATCGGCGGGGTCCAGCTGATCCCCGCGGTCGCGACATAGCGTGGCGCGTTCGACACCCCGCGGCCGGGCAGCTGGAACAGCACCGGCGACAGCGGCCGCCCGCCGGTCCCGACCAGGTTGCGGCGATAGAGGGTGTCGACATAGGTCAACCCCATGTTCACCGACAGGTAGCGGGCAGGGCGAATGAAGGCCTCGATCTCGACCCCCTTCGACCGCACCCCGGGTTTCAGCCGGTCGGCGGCGCAACCGCCGGTGGTCGCCGATCCGTCGGCGTCGGCGCCGCCGAGATCGTCCTTGCACGCCTGGATGTTGGTGACTTCGAAATTGACGCCGTTGAAGGTGTTAAGCTGGTAATTGCTATATTCCTGGTAGAAAGCGGCGATGTTGAGGTCGAAGCCGGGGCCGTCATATTTGACCCCGATTTCATAGGCATCGACTTTTTCGCTGGCGAATTGCAGGTCGCTCGCTTCGGGGCGGCCGTTGCCGCTGCTGTTGGCGGGCAGCGCCAGCCGCGCCGCACACGCGGTGTCGAACGCGGCGTTGCACGTGCGGTCGAGCGCCGAGAAGTCGAGGTTGAAGCCGCCCGCCTTGTAACCCTTTGACGCCGAGCCATAGACGAGCACATCGGGGGTCGGTTTCCAGCTGAGCACCGCGGTGCCGGTCCATTCATTGTCCTTGAACACGGTCCCCGCGCTGCCGCGCGGCAGGTCGGGCGCGGTGCCGTTGATCACGCAGGGCAAGGTCGCCAGCGACTGGAACGGCGAATTGACGATCAGCGGACAGATGGCGTTGTTGAAATTGGCGTCGGCATCGAGCGTCTTGCGCTCGCTGGTGTAGCGGGCGCCGATCGTCAGCGTCAGCACATCTTGCACAATGTCGAAGCTGTTGTGGGTGAAGATCGCATAGTTGCGGCTTTTCTGGGCAAAGGTCGATCCCTGGTTGCCGGTGCCGTTGATCGCCAGCGCCGGCTGGCCGAGCGCCGCAGCGAGCGAGCCGAAGCCCGGTCGCGCCGGATTGGCGATCAGCGCCGACAGCAACGGGATCGACGCGCGGCGCGGGTCGCCGACGGGCAAGGCGTTCAGCCCGGCGATCGTTCCCTGCACCACCGGCACGTTCACGCACTGCGGGTTCGACGGCAGCACCGCGGTCGGCAGCGCGCTGGCGAACAGCAGGCAGTTGGCGAATTGCTCGTAATTGTTGCCGTAAACGATGTCGTCATCGACATCGAGTTTCTCATTGGCATAATAGCCGCCGATCAGCCAGTCGAGCCGCCCGTCGAACGCCTCGCCCTGCAGCCGCAGCTCCTGCGTGAACAGGCGGAACCGGCGGTCGAGATCGGTGCGGCGCAGGATGTCGAGCGCGCTGAAATCGGCGTCCTGTCCCTGCGCATTCTTGTAATCGCGATAGGCGGTGATCGACGTCAGCGATGCGGCCCCGAGATCCCAGCTGAGCTCTCCCGACACTCCCCAATCCTTGGTGTCCGAGCGATAGGTCACGCCGGGGGTCGTCGCCTGGCGCCGCACAAAGCTGGTGCCGGCCGGCGGCACCTGATGGTTGGCGCCGAGCGCCTGCAGCACCGGCAGCAGTGTGTTCGCCGATGCGACGGGGAAGCCGTCGGGGCCGCGCGTCAGGTTGCGCACCGGATTGAGCAGCACGCCGCCGCAGCAATTTTCCTTGCGCTCGCTGTAATCGGCGATCAGCCGCAGCTTCACCGTTTCGCTCGGTTCGAGCAGCAATTGCCCGCGCGCCAGCCAGCGGTCGCGGTCGTTGATGTCGGGCTCGCCCGCGGCCGCATTTTTGATAAAGCCGTCGCGGCGCTGCCAGACGCCATCGACGCGCACCGCGGCCTTTTCGCCCAGCGGGGCGTTGACCATGCCGTCGACGCGCCAATAGTCATAATTGCCGAAACTGACCGACCCCTTGGCGCCGAAGGCGCCGAGGTCTGGGCCCTTGGTGACGATGTTGATCAGCCCGGCGGTCGAGTTGCGACCGAACAAGGTCCCCTGCGGCCCGCGCAGCACCTCGACGCGTTCGATGTCGCCGAGTTCGGACAGCCCGACCCCAGTGCGGCTGCGATAGACACCGTCGATGAACAGCCCGACCGAGCTTTCGAGGCCGGGGTTTTCGCCGACGGTGCCGATGCCGCGGATGCGCGCCGAAAAGTTGACCTCGCTGGTCGCGCCCGACACCAGCAGCGACGGCGCCACCTGGCCCAGCGCGCGCACGTCGGTCGCGCCGGTTTTCTCCAGCGTTTCGCCGGTGACCGCCGATACCGCAATCGGCACGTCGGACAGTGCCTCGCTGCGCCGGGTGGCGGTGACGATGATGGTTTCGTCGCTCGTTTCGGCTCCCGCATCCTGCGCCATGGCGGGCGTCGCCAGCAGGGCGAACGACAGCGACAGGCCCGCCGCGCCGGTGCGCAGCAGGTTGGCGGTACGGGTGGATGTGTTTTTCATGGATCTGGCCCTCCTCACACGGCACAATTTTTGGTGGGAGAGCGGCACGGTTTCTTATTTGACCGCGAGCGTATCACGACATCCTAGTGGGTGGCCAGTAGCAGCCTGCGCCGTAACGTCATTGTGCGCCGAGCGCGGCTTTTTGGTCACAGCTGTCAGAGGTGACAGGTTGACTTGCACGGCGTTGTTGCGGGCAAAAAAAGGGGGCGGGACCGATGGCCCCGCCCCCCGTTTGTCGTGACGGTCTTTTCGATCAGAATTTGCCGCGCAGCGTCACGCCGTACGTCCGCGGTTCGGCCAGGAACTGCGAGAAGATCTGGCGGCCGCCCGGATATTGCGGATCGACGAAGGGGGCCGACGTCGTGCCCGCCTGGAACGGCGAGTTGAACGCAACCTGCGCATATTGCTTGTTGAACAGGTTCTGCGCCCAGACTTCGATGCCCCATTTCTCGTCGCGGCCGCGGATGCCGACGCGCGCGTTGAACAGCGCGTAACCGTCCTGCGACTTTTGCGGGAACAGGTCGGAACCGGTGTTGTAATCGCTGGTCATGCGGCCATCGATATAGACCAGGCCGGTCAGCCCGCTGCTGCCCAGTTCGGGAGTCCAGGTGATGCTGCCGGTCGCGACCAGTTCGGGCGCGTTCGACAGATTGTCGCCGGGCAGCTTGCGCAGCGCCGGATCGAGCGCGGCGCCGTTTTTGTTGCCGACCAGATCGCTGCGATATTTGGTGCGGGCATAGGTCAGGCCCGCCGCCATCCGGAAGTTCGGCGCCGGGACCAGCTGGGCTTCGAGTTCGAAGCCCTGGGTGCGCACGCCGTAGCTGACGTCGCTGGGCGCGCAGGTGCCGGTTGCGGCGCTGAGGTCGCTGTCGGCCCCGGACCCGCCGACCAGATTGTCGCAGCCGTTGATCGTCTGGACCAGGAAGACAGTGCCGTTGAAGGTATTCAGCTGGAAATTGCTGAAGTCCGACCGGAAACCCGAAACGCTCAGGCTGAACGGCCCGGTCGAATATTTGGCACCGACTTCATAGCTGTCCACCAGTTCGGGGTCGAACTGCAGATTGCCGACCAGCGCCTGGGCACCGCCGACCGAAGCGAAGGTGACCACCGGATTCTTGAGCGCCGAGCGATCGAGGTTGAACCCGCCTGCCTTATACCCGCGCGCAAAGCTCGCGTAGAGCATCAGGTCGTCGGTCGGCTTGTACGACAGGATCGCGGTGCCGGTCCATTCGTCTTCGCTGCGCTGATCATTGATCGACACACCGTTAAGCTCGGCGGTCGAATTGCCTTGGCACGAAAGGCCGATAATGCCGCCCGCGGTCGCTGCCAGCGGGCCGGCGAGCAGGGGCGCGAGCGCTGCCTGATTGGCCGTGCAGATGTTGTTGTCATTACCAAAGGTGGCGTCGAACTTTTTCTTGTCGTTCGTGTATCGCAGCCCCAGCGTCAGATCCAGCCGGTCGGTGATGTGGATGATATTGTGCGTGAACAGCGCCCAGTTCGTCCCGTTCTGGAAATAACGGTCGATCGTGCTGCCGCGGTCGTTCAGCGTGTCGAGGCGATCAAGCGCGGCCAATATTGCCGGTCCGCCGGCACCCAGCGCCGAACCACCGCCGGCAATCAGCGCGCGCACCGGGGCGGCCAGACAGCTTTGCGACGTCGGCGAATAACCCGCGGCCAGCGCACCGCCCGAAACGATACGGCAGTTGGCAAAGCGGCCATATTGGCTGCCAAAGCGCAGATTGTCCTGCACCGTCAGCTTTTCATTCGCGTAAAAGCCGCCGATCAGCCAGTCGAGGGTGCCGTCGAACGCTTCGCCCTGCAGGCGCAGTTCCTGAGTAAAGGTGTGGAACTGGCGATAGGCATCGTCGCTCGGCGCGCGATAGAGAATATCGACCGTACCATAGTCGACGTCGCCCGCCTGGCTGGATCGATACTGGCGATAGCCCGTAATCGAGGTCAAGGTGGCGCCGCCGAAATCATAGTCGATCTGGCCCGAAAAGCCGTAGTCCTTGGTTTCGCCGGCATAGCTGCGACCCGGGCTGACCGAGATATTGCGGGCATAGCCCTGGTTGAACGCGGCGAGCGGCTGGCCGAGATCGCGCAGCACGTTGATGATGTTGTTGCCGTTGGGCTGCAACGGTGTGAGCGGGGTCGACGGATTGTTGAGGTCGCCGATGAACGGATTGACGCTGCTGTCGACATAGGTCGCGGCGCAGCATTTCTCGTCGCGATAGGTATAATCGGCGATCAGGCGGATCGACAGCGCATCGGTCGGTTCGAACAACAGCTGCCCGCGCACGAAATAACGGTTGCGGTCGTTGACGTCGGTGTTGTTGGTCGTGTCGCGATAAAAGCCGTCGCGCTGCACCCACACGCCGTCGAGCCGCGCCGCCAGCGTGTCGCTGATCGGGCCGGTCACGCTGCCGGCGAGGCGCCAGAAGTCGTAGTTGCCATAGGTGATCTCGCCATTGGCACCGAAACTGAATTCGGGTTTTTTCGAATAGATGCTGATCAGGCCCGCCGACGAGTTGCGGCCGCCGAGCGTGCCCTGCGGGCCGCGCTGCACTTCGACGCGGTCGATTTCACCCAGCTCGTTGAGGCCGATGCCCGAACGCGAGCGATAGACGCCGTCGATGAACACGGGGACCGAGCTTTCGAGGCCGGGGTTGTCGCCGACGGTGCCGATGCCGCGGATACGCGCCGAGCCATTGGCTTCCGAACCGGTCGACGACACGAGCAGCGACGGCGCGACCTGGTTGAGCTGGCGAATGTCGTTGGCGCCGCTGTTGGTCAGCGTTTCGGCATTGACCGCCGAGATCGCGACGGGGACGTCGGCGAGCCGCTGGGCACGGCCCTGCGCGGTCACGACGATTTCGCTGCTGTCGTCTTCGACGGTGGTGTCGGCGGCATCGGCGGCGTCCTGCGCCATCGCGGGCGCCGACACGGCGGCGACGGCGAGCGACACGCCGAGCGCACTGGTGCGCAGGAAGCGGGCAGCACGAAGGGAAGATGATTTCATATCGGGCACTCCTCTCAACATTTCATTATTTTCGTTGCGCGCGGAACATAACCGAATTGCGCGTCCGATCCAGCGAAAGGCACGTATTTGCGTTGTTTTTGCGGGGGTGATGCTTTTTGGTCACAGCCGAAATCGGCGTCATGCGGCGCCCTGCGAGGCTGCGTCGGCACGCGGGACTTTGCTTGCCGTAGCGTCATCGCGCACCGGCCCCGGGCAGGGGAAGCACAGGCGGCGACCGCGCGCGACCAGCATGGCCTGATACGCGCCGGCGAAATTTTCCGCGATCGGCGGTGCGTCGGCCGCGATTCCGCCGGTCAGGCTGCCGAACGCAGGCAGAATCAACCGCTGCGCGTCGCCGACGAAGCAGGGGCGCGACACATGGCGACCGCGGACATTCGTGCGCAGCTTGGGGTGGAAGTGCCCCGATATTTCGCTGCGCTTGTCGGCCCTTACGCTCTGGTGGCGAAAGACGATGCCGTCGACGACATGCTCGTCGGCGATCGTGCCGCCCCACGCGCCGCCGGTCAGCCCGTCGTGATTGCCCGCGATCCACAACAGCCCGGTCGCCGCCGCCAGGCTGCGCAGCCGCTGGGCCACCGCGGGCGCGATGCGGCTCGCCGCGTCGCGATCGTGAAAACTGTCGCCCAGGCACCAGACGGCGCGCGCACCGGTCTCGGCCACCAGCCGCGCCAGCCGGTCGAGCGTGTCGTGACTGTCATAGGGCGGCAGATGCTGACCCAGTGCCGCGTACCAGCTGGCCTTTTCCAGATGCAGGTCGGCGACGATCAGCGCGCCGTGCCGCGGCCAGAACAGTGCCCGGTCGGCCAGCATCTGAAAGCTCTGGCCGGCAAAGACAAAAGGCGAAGCGGCGGACATCGCGCCGCTATGGCAATGCGGCCGCGGCGCGGCAAGGCGCTATCCGCCGTCCGCTGCCCCGTTCGCCGCAAAGCGCAGGCCGATGGCGCGGTGCGCCTCATCGGGGAGGTCGAACACCACGCGCTTGTTCGGAAAATCGATCTCGATGCGGTCGAACAGTGACAGCGCGTCCATCCCCAGCAACAACGCCGGTCGTTCGTGAAGCTCGAGCGCGCGGAACGCCTGGCTGTCGGCAAAACTGACATTGAGGTCGTTGACGTCGATGCCGTTGATGACGATGCGCTTGATCGCGGTGCGGATTGCCGGCACCGCCTCGCCCGACACCGCGCTCAATTCGGTCGCGACAAAGGGCAGGCGGTTCGCCCGCCGATCGGCAACCATTTTTTGCAGCGCCATATTGCCGACGCTGGTCTGCGCGCCGGTATCGACGATAACGTCGATGCGTTTGCCGTGCAGCCGCGCGTCGGACAGGATCAGCCGCCCGGCCGAATTGCGCGCGGTGACCACGATCGCATCGTCATCCTTGATCAACGACGGCGCGCGCCGCCGCGTTTCCAGCACCTGCATTGTTTCCTTGCGGAAATCGATCAGCACGCGTCGTTCCTCCAGCATGTCGACGCCGATCAACCCCGCGGCGCCGATATGGCGCCCGTGAAAGGCCGGTGCTTCGACCGCCGCGAGTTGCAAATTGGACATTTGCAGCGCCGCGACACGGAAACTGGGCACGGTCGCCGACCCGCCGATCGTCGCCATCCGCAGCTTCGTGCCCTCGGCAAGGCCCAGCCGGGCGGCCAGTTCGCGCGCGATCACGGTGCGCTCGGCGCCGGTATCGACCAGAAAGGCGAACGGACCCGCGCCGCCGATCGTCACCTGCACCGACATGCGGCGGGTGGCGTCGAGGTCGAAGGGCTGGATGAAGGGAATGATCTCGCTCGCAAGTTCCGGCACCGCGGTCGCGGCATCGGATGCCGTGGGCGGTGCGATGGCAGGCGGCGTGGCGGGGTTCGGCTGCGCGGGGATCGGGGTGGCACCAATCAGCAGCGGCGCTGCCAACAGCGCCGTCCACGGCAGCGACCGCCTGAACAGGTGGGTCATCGCGGGCATCCTCACTATGTTTTTGCCAGTCTACGCCTGTTGCCCGGATGCGGCAAGCGATGTCATCGCCGGTCGGCAGCGGGTCAGTCGGCGCGCATCGCGGCGTCGGCGAGGGTGTCCGCGAGTTCGCCGAGCAGCGCGTCATCGACATCGGCGCCCGCTACGCTTTCGCGCCCGATCAACACCAGCACCGGGACCGCCAGCGGGCTGATCCGCGCCAGCCGCTGGTGAACCATCGTTCCCGCCGCGCGGTCGAGCAGATCGCCGAGCCGCGCGACATCGGTGAGCCGCTCGCGCGCATCGGCCCACGCCGCCTCGAGCAGCAGATGGTCGGGTTCATATTTGCGCAGTACGTCGAAGATGAGGTCGGTCGAAAAGGTGACCTGCTTGCCCGTCTTGCGCTTGCCCGGATGCTGGCGCTCGATCAGCCCGCCGATCACCGCGACCTCGCGGAAGGCGCGTTTCAGCAGGTGGGAATTTTCGACCCATTCGACAAATTCGTCCGACAGGATTTCGGGGTCGAACAGCATTGCGGGATCGGTCACCGGTTTCAGCGACCAGATCGCCAGCGCATAGTCCGACGCGACAAAGCCGAGCGGCTGCATGCCGGCGCGCTCCATCCGCTTGGTGATCAGCATGCCGAGCGACTGGTGCGCGTTCCACCCCTCGAACGGATAGGCGACCAGATAATGATTGCCCTCGTGCAGGAAGGTTTCGACGAGCAGTTCGCCGCGGCGCGGCAGCACCGAGCGCAGTGCCTGCATTTCCAGCCAGAAACGCACATCGTCGGGAAAGCGCGTCCAGCTTGCAGGGTCGGCGAGGAAACCGCGCACCCGGTCGGCAAGCCGCGTCGACAGCGCCATGCGTGCGCCGACATAGGAGGGGATGCGCGCCGGTTTACTCGTCGCGCGCACAAGGATGTCGGTATCGCGAATGCCCTCGACCTCCAGGCTCAGCCCGGCAAAGGCAAAGGTGTCGCCGGGGCTCAGCGTGCTCGCGAAATATTCCTCCACGGTGCCGAGCCGCCGCCCGTTCTTGAACCGCACATCGAGCGTCGGCGCGTCGACGATGATGCCCGCATTGAGGCGGTGCTGCGCAGCGAGCCGCGGGTGCGCGATGCGCCACCCTCCATGTCCATCGGGCGCGAGGCGCCGGAAGCGGTCATAGCTTTTCAGCGCATAACCACCATCGCGGACAAAGCCGAGCAGCCGGGTGAAAAGCGCGGCATCAATCCAGCGATAGGGCGCCGCCGAACGGATCTCCGCCAGCAGCGCCTCTTCGTGGAACGGCGCCGCACACGCCATCGCCATCACATGCTGCGCCAGCACGTCGAGCGCGCCGGGGCGAAAGCGGTCGGCGTCGCGCTCGCCCGCCTCGACCGCGTCGAGCGCCGCCTGCGCCTCCAGATATTCGAAGCGGTTGCCGGGAACGATCAGCGCCTTGCTCGGCTCGTCGAGCCGGTGGTTGGCGCGGCCGATGCGCTGGAGCAGCCGCGACGACCCCTTGGGCGCCCCCATCTGGATCACGCAATCGACATCGCCCCAGTCGAGCCCGAGGTCGAGGCTGGAGGTCGCGACGAGCGCGCGCAGCCGCCCCTCGGCCATCGCCGCCTCGGCGCGCTGGCGCGCCTCGCGGTCGAGGCTGCCGTGATGGATCGCGATCGGAAGCGACAGGTCGTTGACCTTCCACAGCTCCTGAAAGATCAGCTCGGCGAGCCCGCGCGTGTTGCAGAAGATGATCGTGGTGCGGTTCCTGGCGACCTCGGCCATCACCTGGTGCACCGCATAGCGTCCCGAGTGCCCCGCCCACGGCACCGCGCCCTCGGGCAGCAGGATCCGGATGTCGGGATCGGCGCCCGCTTCGCCTTCGACCAGCGTGACGCTCGCAGCCTCGGCATTCGGCGCCAGCCAGGCGCGATAGGCCTGCGTGTCGGCGATCGTCGCCGAAAGGCCGACGCGGCGCAGCCCGGGCGCGATGGTCTGGAGCCGCGCGAGCGCCAGACTCAGCAAATCGCCGCGCTTGCCCGTTGCAAAGGCATGGATTTCGTCGATCACCACCGTCTTGAGGTCGGCGAACATCGTGAAGCTGTCGGGGTAGGACAGCAGCAGCGACAGCGACTCGGGGGTGGTCAGCAATATGTTGGGCGGGCGGCTGCGCTGGCGCGCCTTCTTGTCCGACGACGTGTCACCGCTGCGGCTTTCGACGCTGATGGCGAGGCCCATGTCGGCGATCGGACCGAGCAGATTGCGTTCGACGTCGGCGGCCAGCGCCTTGAGCGGCGAGACATACAGCGTGTGCAGCCGGTCGGTCGGATGCTCAGCCAGATCGACAAGCGTCGGCAGAAACCCCGACAAAGTCTTCCCTGCCCCCGTCGCCGCGACGAGCAGCGCATGCTCCCCGCGCGCCGCCGCGCCGAGCATATCCGCCTGATGCCGCCGCAGCCGCCACCCGCGCGCGGCGAACCAGTCAGTGAAGGGGGCGGGGAGGCGCATGGGGACGATGTGGCGGTCGCAGGACGCGGGGGCAAGCGTTTCGGGTGAGGTTGGTTTGTGATGTCCGAGGCGAGGAACGGCTGGAAACGACCGATTGCGGACCTTCAGGAAGTCCTCAATCTTGAGGCTGCTGACCGGCTACCGTCCAATGTTGGGATTACAAACGCTCTTAGCAGATCAGCGCAAAGGAATGGAGATGTTAGTAGGTGATCTACCCAAGGCAGAGAATCGAAGAACGGATAAATCATCGATCCTTCCGCAAAATATGCGGCGTCCAGTAGCTGCTTTCGGGCCATCTCGAAGGAAATTTCGCGAAGCTCCGAAATTTCGTCAATTATAGATTTGATACTCGAGATCTCTTCTGGAGAGTTCGCGTAATCGATTCGAAACGCATCTGCTTCAGCGTAATAATTCAGCCTATTTAGCTCGGCGTCATCTATCCTACCCGCAATCCAGTCCTCAGCGCCCCGGAGACCGTTCCTCAAACCCTCCTGCGGAATGAGGTGTTGGTGCTTCCAGCTGCACGCAACGAGAAAACCATGTATCTCCCGCACTTGAGTGCGGAGGAAGCGCGGCTGTTCCGTATGCAGCTTGGCGAACATCGTTGCCGCATCTGTATAGGATGCCCATTCTTCGTGAGTCATCAGAACATGATAGCCGACCCTTTGCGGTTTCGCATCCTTAAGCTTATTCGCTGGGAGCGGTAAGTCCGCTTCCCACCCCAAAACAGACGTCGCCACCGCACCTAAAGCCGCTCCGCCTGCACCACCGTGTCCGACGCGCGCAGCGCCGACAGGATCCGCATCACATGCTGGACATCGCGCACCTCGACGACGACGTCATAGGTGTGAAAACCACCCTCGCGGTTCGACAGGCGCAAATTGGTGATGTTCGCCGAATTGGCGGCAAGGATGCCCGACATTTCGGCGAGCGTGCCAGGCTCGTTCAGGATGACGATGCACAGCCGCGCGTTGCCGCCCTCGCTGTCCTCTTGCCAGCGCAGGTCAATCCAGTCGGCATCGACCCCGTCGGCCAGACTGGGGCAGTCGATGACATGCACCTCGATCCCCTCGTCAGGCCGCGCCAGCCCGACGATGCGGTCGCCGGGGACGGGATGGCAGCAATCGGCGAGTTGGTAGGCGACGCCGGGGGTCAGCCCCGCGATCGATACCGCCGCGCCCTGCCCGAATTTGCCAGGCTTGGCTTTTATTTCGGCGGTGATCCCGGGGACCAGCGCTTCGAGCACCATATTGTCGGTCAACCGCTGCTTGGCGATCGCGACATACAGCGCGCTGTCATTGTCGAGTTTCAACCGGGTCAGCGCCGCCGCGCGCGCCTTGTCGCCGACCTTGTTGGGCAGGCGCGCGACGATCTCGTCGTACATCTTGCGGCCGAGCGCCGCGAGCTCGACCTTTTCCTTTGACCTCACATGGCGGCGGATCGCGGCGCGCGCCTTGCCGGTGACCGCGAAGCCCAGCCAGGCGGGCTGCGGCGTCTGCTTGTCCGACGACAGGATTTCGACCGTATCGCCGTTGTTGAGCTGGGTGCGCAGCGGCACCAGCCGCCCGTTGACCTTGGCGCCGACGGTGCGGTCGCCGAGGCCGGTGTGGACGGCGTAGGCGAAATCGACCGGCGTGGCGCCTTTGGGCAGCTGGTGCAGGCTGCCCTTGGGGGTAAAGGCAAAGATGCGGTCCTGATACATCGCGATCCGCGTGTTTTCGAGCAACTCATCAGGATCGTGCGTCTGTTCGAGGATTTCGATCAGGTCGCGGATCCATCCCGCCTGCCCGTCGGGCGCAGCACCGCCCTGCTTGTACGCCCAGTGCGCGGCAAAGCCGAATTCGGACTGCTGGTGCATGCCGACGCTGCGGATCTGGATTTCGATCCGCATATTCTGCTGGTGCATGATCGTCGTGTGGAGCGAGCGATAGCCGTTGCGCTTCGGCGTCGAGATATAGTCCTTGAACCGGCCCGGGACCATTTTCCACTTGCGGTGGATGAGCCCCAGCGCGGCGTAACAATCGGCGTCGGTCGGGGTGATGATACGAAAGGCGATAATGTCGGTCACCTGTTCGAAACTGACGTGCCGCTCCTGCATCTTGCGCCAGATCGAATAGGGGTGCTTTTCGCGGCCCGATACTTCGGCTTCGATCCCGTTCTTGGCCAGCAATTCCTTGAACTCGCGGCTGATCTCGGCAACCTTGTCCTTGCCCCCGGCGGTAAGTTTCGCGAGGCGCCCGGTGATCGTCGCATAGGCTTCGGGCTCCAGCTCGCTGAACGCCAGCAACTGCATCTCGCGCATATATTCATACATGCCGATCCGCTCGGCGAGCGGGGCATAGATATCCATCGTCTCCTTCGCGATGCGGCGACGCTTGTCGGGATTTTTGATGAAATGCAGCGTGCGCATATTGTGCAGCCGATCGGCGAGCTTGACCAGAAGCACGCGGATGTCGTCGGACATCGCAAGCAGGAATTTGCGCAGATTTTCGGCGGCGCGCTCATTTTCGGTCTGCGCCTCGATCTTGCTGAGCTTGGTCACCCCATCGACCAGCCGTCCAACGTCGGCGCCGAAAAGCCGCTCGATCTCTTCGGGCGTGGTCAGCGTGTCCTCAAGCGTGTCGTGGAGCAGCGCGGTGACGATCGTCTCGCTGTCGAGGTGGAGGTCGGTCAAAATCCCCGCAACCTCGACCGGATGGCTGAAATAGGGGTCGCCCGACGCGCGTTTCTGGCTGCCGTGCTTCTGGACGGTAAAGACATAGGCGCGATTGAGCAGCGCCTCGTCGACGTCGGGATCATAAGCGCGCACGCGCTCGACAAGTTCATATTGGCGCAGCATCACATCCAATGTCGTTCATGTCGGGCCAATTGCAATGCGAAATTTGATTGCGCGGTCCGCGCGGGCGTTAGCAACATTGGTAAAGGCGATTGGAAGCTTTGGTCGCGGCGGTTAGGACGGGGATCGATGGGGACCGAAACGCTCGATTCGACCACGCCGCCTCGGGTGTCGATGGTCATGCCGGTGCATAATGGCGCGCGCTGGCTGGCCGAGGCGATCGAATCCGTGCTGGTGCAGGATTTTACCGATTTCGAGCTGATCCTCGTCGACGACGCGTCGAGCGACGGATCGCCCGCCATCATGGCGGATGCGGCGGCGCGCGACCCGCGGGTACGGCTGCTGCGGCTGGACAGCAATGTCGGGTTGCCCGCCGCGCTCAATGCCGGCTTTGCCAAGGCGCGCGGCGCGCTGCACAGCTGGACGTCCGACGACAATCTGCTGCGGCCGCACATGCTGCGCCGCCTGGTCGCGGCGCTCGACGACCATCCCGATGCCGATGTCGTTCACGCCGATTTCACCCTCATCGACGAGAGCGGTGCCGAACTGGGGCGCTCGCGCGTCGGTCCGGTCGACCGGTTGCTGTTCGGCAACAATGTCGGCGCCTGTTTCCTTTATCGCGCGCGCGTGACCGACGCGCTCGGCGGCTATGACGTCGCCCTGTTCGGGGTCGAGGACTATGACTTCTGGCTGCGCGCGGCCCAGAAATTCGCCTTCGTCACCCTGAACGAAGACCTTTATCTTTACCGCAAACACGAGGGCAGCCTGACCAGCCAGCGCGGCGATGAAATTCAGGCGCTGACCGCGCAGATCGTCGAGCGTGCGCTGCCCGATGCCCTGCCCGCGCGCCGCCGCAGCGAAATTCTGCTCGGTCTCGTGCTGCGCAGCCATTGGCGCTGGCGCGGCGACCTCGTGCGCCGCGCCTTTCGCGCCGACCCGTGGCACGTCGCTGCCCGCTTGCCGGCACTGGCCCGCTGGTGGGTCATCGTCCTGCGCAACCGAATTTCGTCCTGAGGCCGCGACCGGCCTTTCGGCCCTGTTTTCCGTAGCGGCAATCAATCCCGTTGCGAAACGCAACGCAGGCCCTATATTTTTATGATGCGCGCGCCGACTTTTACGTTAGGGCTGGGTTATGGGAAAATTACGCGAAGTCTTGAACGACATGGACGGGGGCAATTGCGCCCTGCCGCTGGCCCTGGAAGCGATGGGCGAGCGTTGGTCGTTCATGATCCTGCGCGCCGCCTTTAACGGCGTCCATCATTTCGAAGAATTTCAGCAGGAACTGAATATCGCGCGCAACATATTGTCGAACCGGCTGTCGCGGCTGGTCGATCATGGCATCATGGCGCGCGAGGTGATGACCGAGGATCGCCGCAAGGTGCGCTACCAGTTGACCCAAAAGGGCATCGAGTTGCTGCCGGCGATGATCGCGCTGCGCCAATGGGGCGAAAAATGGGGCGCGGGCGTACCGTCGACCCCGGTGCTGGTCGACGCCCGCGACGAACAGCCGATCGGTCCGGTCACCCTGACCGCGCATGACGGCCGCGTGATCGGTTACAAGGAATTGCTGTGGAAGCATCGCGCCGAACTGCAACCGCTGGGGCAGGCGCGCGCCCGCGCGGACGGCGCCTTGGCGCCCGTGGCGGCCGAATGACAAGGATCGCGGCCGCCCCGCCCGCTTTTGCCGTCCGCTGACCCGCATCGTTTCGCACCGCCCCATGCCGCTGTTCCGCCTGTCCTCGCCCGGCCCGTTTTTCGACAACAAGGTGCGGGCATTCTGGAACCTGCAAATTTTGGGTTGGGCGGCGTGGCTCGGGCTGCGCGGCGTCTCGGGCCTTGCCTATGGCCAGCCCTTTACCTTTCTGATTCCGCAGACGATTTCGGCGATCACCGGCTTTTCGCTGACGCTGATCCTGGCGGTCTGTTACCGCGCGCTGATCAGCCGCCGTCCGCTGCTGATGTGGGGCGTCAGCTTCGGCCTCGCAGGCCTGGCCACCGCGCTGTGGGCGTTTATCGACGCGTGGGTTGCGCAGATTCAGAACCCCGCCAGCACGGTCGGCTTCACCAGCCTGCTGCTGGGGGCGATGTATATCAACGCGACGTCGCTGGCCGCTTGGTCGGCGCTTTATTTTGCGATCAACTATTTCCTCCAGCTCGAAGAACAGAATGACCGCGTCCTGCGGCTCGAGGCGCAGGCGGCCTCGGCGCAGCTCGCGATGCTGCGCTACCAGCTCAACCCGCATTTCCTGTTCAACACGCTGAACAGCATCTCGACCCTGGTGCTGCTCAAGCAGACCGAACCCGCCAACGCCATGCTGTCGCGGCTGTCGGCGTTCCTGCGCTACACGCTCGCCAACGAACCCACCGCGCAGGTGACGCTGGCGCAAGAGATCGAGACGCTGAAGCTCTATCTCGATATCGAAAAAATGCGCTTCGAAGAACGCCTGCGTCCGCACTTCGCGATCGATCCGGAGGTCGCGCGCGCGCGGCTGCCTTCGCTTCTGCTCCAGCCGCTGGTCGAAAATGCGATCAAATATGCCGTCACCCCGCAGGAGGAAGGTGCCGATATCACCATCTCCGCACAGCTTGCCGGTCAAAATGTTCGGATTGCCGTGTCCGACACCGGCGCGGGATTGCCAGCCGACTCGCCCGACCCCACGACGGGCCTTGCAACGGAATCGACCGGTGTGGGTTTAGCCAACATCAGGGACCGACTGGCGCAGGCTTTCGGCGACCAGCACCGGTTCGACGCCCGACGGGGCGCTGACGGCGGATTCACGGTGATCATCGAGTTTCCGTTTCAGCCCGACGGGCAAATGTTGATTGGAACCGAACCGACATGACGATCAGAACCATCCTGGTGGATGACGAAAAACTGGCGACCCAGGGTCTGCAACTGCGGCTCGAAGCGCATGCCGACGTCGAAATCGTCGATACCGCGCAGAACGGGCGCGAAGCGATCCGAAAAATCAAGACGCACAAGCCCGATCTGGTGTTTCTCGACATCCAGATGCCGGGATTCGACGGGTTTTCGGTCATTCAGGGCTTGATGGAGGTCGAACCGCCGCTCGTGGTGTTCGTGACCGCCTATTCCGACCACGCGATCCGCGCGTTCGAGGCGCAGGCGGTCGACTATCTGGTCAAGCCGGTCGAGCCCGAACGCCTCGCCGACGCACTCGACCGCGTCCGCCAGCGTCTCACCGAAAAGCGCGGTGCCGCCGAGGTCGAGCGGCTGAAAACGGTGCTGGCCGAAGTCGCCCCCGATGCGGTCGATGACTATGACGCCGAGGCGCAGGGCGATACCCACGCGGCCGACCGCTACGAAAAGATGATCAACATCAAGGATCGCGGCCAGATCTTCCGCGTCGACGTCGACAGCATCGAACGTATCGACGCCGCGGGCGATTATATGTGCATCTACACCGCCGACAACAGCCTGATCCTGCGCGAAACGATGAAGGATCTGGAAAAGCGGCTCGATCCGCGCAACTTCCAGCGCGTCCACCGCTCGACGATCGTCAACCTGTCACAGGTCAAACAGGTCAAGCCGCATACCAATGGCGAATGCTTCCTGGTGCTCGGTTCGGGCGCGCAGGTGAAGGTCAGCCGCAGTTACCGCGACGTGGTGGCGCGGTTCGTGCACTAATCCTGCTTCGTCGTCATTGCGAGGAGCGTAGCGACGAAGCAAGCGCCAGCTATCGGCCTTGTAGGACGACAGCTGGAGCTTGCTTCGCTTCGCTCGCAATGACGTTTTATTAGAGCTGGTGCCCGGTCCGGTCGCGCTTCGTCGCCAGATATTGCGCGTTGTGCGGATTGGTCGGCAGCGCCAGCGGCAGGCGCTCGACGACCTCGACGCCTTCCATTTCCAGCCGAGCGACCTTTTCGGGGTTGTTGGTCATCAACCGGATGCGCGGGATATTCAGCAGTTCCAGCATCCGCCCGGCAATCGCGAAATCGCGCGCCTCGACGGGAAAACCGAGCCGCAGATTGGCATCGACGGTGTCATATCCCTGATCCTGCAGCGCATAGGCGCGCAGCTTGTTGACGAGGCCGATGCCGCGTCCTTCCTGCCGCAGATAGAGCAGCACCCCCCATGGCGCATCGGCCATCGCGTGGAGCGCGGCGTGGAGCTGCGGCCCGCAATCGCATTTCAAACTGCCGAGCACGTCGCCGGTCAGGCATTCGCTGTGCAGCCGCACCACCGGCGGATTCCCGTCGCGCTGGCCGATGACCAGCGCGACATGGTCCGACGCCTCTTCGGGCGAGCGATAGGCAATGATCTCGGCGCTTTCGCTCGCCGCAACGGGCAGGCGCGCGCGCGCGGCGATCTCCAGCCGCGCGGGGTCGAGCAGCGCCGCGACATCGTCGGCGGTGCAACCCGTCTCGGCTTCACCGACGGCCGCCCGGACAAAAAAGGCTGGCAGCAGCCCGGCGTGGCGCGCCATCGTCATCGCGGCGTCCGCGGCGCTGTCGCCACCGGTCGCGACGGTGCGAAACGGCCCTTTGAGCGGATGGGCCAGGTCGAGTGCAGGGTCGGCGATCGCCAGCGCGGCGGTGACGGTGGTAGCGGCTGCGGCCAGGCGCGCCGGACCCGCGGCCGCCGCGACGCGCTGGTTGGTCAGCTTCAGCGTCACGGCGCGTTCGCCCGACAACAGCACATCATGGCTCGCGAAATCGGCGAGTGCGGCGTCGCGCGCGCTTTCGACCGCGAGCAGGTCGAGCGCACCGTCGGCGCCGGTGACGCGAAACGGCCAGCCGCGGCGCAACGCGTCGATTGCACGCGCCGCCCGGCGGGCGCCGCGCCCCTGTTCGCTATCGCTCAAAAGGCAAATTCCGTGATCAGCGGAATATGGTCCGACGGTCGCTCCCAACTCCGCGCCGGCTGGACGATGCGGTGCGACACCGCTTTGTCGAGCAGGTCGGGGGTTACCCACATATGGTCGAGGCGGCGGCCGCGGTTCGATGCTTCCCAATCCTTGGCGCGGTAACTCCACCAGGTATAGAGCCGCTCCGGCGCCGGAACGAAATGGCGACCTAGGTCGACCCAGTTCGACGCCGCCTGCAACCGCGCGAGCGTTTCGACCTCGATCGGCGTGTGGCTGACGACGTCGAGCAACGCCTTGTGATTCCACACGTCGCTTTCGAGCGGCGCGACGTTGAAGTCGCCGGTCAGCACCGTCGGCGTACCGTTCAGCGCCCCCGACCATTCGGTCATCCGGCCAAAGAAATCGAGCTTCTGCCCGAATTTCGGATTGAGATCGCGGTCGGGAATGTCGCCGCCCGCGGGAATATAGACATTGTCGAGCCGCACCCCCGACGGCAAGGTCACCCCGACATGGCGCGCCTCGCCATTCGCCTGCCAGTCATATTTGCGCACGTCGGCCAGCGGTACCTTGCTGACGATCGCAACGCCGTGATGCATCCGCTGGCCGTGGGTGACGATGTGGGTATAGCCCAGCGCGCGGAACATATCCGGGGGGAATGTTCCGCATTCGACCTTTGTCTCCTGCAGGCATAGGATATCGGGTGCTTCCTCGCGCAGGAATTTTTCGACGATACCGATGCGGGCGCGAACGCTGTTGATATTCCACGAAGCGATGCTGGTACGAGTCATGCGCTGGCTCTATCGGCGCGGCGCGCGCGGCGCAACGAGGATGCTTGGGGTGCGCCAGCGCCGGGAATCATAAACCCCCGTCCCAGGGGCGGTGGAACGGGGGTTCAAGGTCAGCGTTCGTCACGCTCTTGAAAGAAGACACCGGGCAATCCGGGTGGGGCAACAGGGGGAAACCCAAATCCGGGGCCGTGTTGGCGTCTTCGAGAGTTGGAATAGCCCGCTTTCCCTGTCGCCAAGCTGAACAGAAATTGGCCGCAAAGCGCCGATTTTGCAGTTCGTCGATGCTGGGCGACGGTTCGGCGGAAAAAGGCCGGGGAATTTTGCAGGAAAACGCCCCGGCCTGAATTTTTCGTTCAGCGACCGCGCTTGTTCGGACGCGGATCGGTCCAGCGGAACGCCGAATCGGCGACCGCGACGTTGAATTTCTGGTTGCTGAGGTCGATGCGCGTCCGGTTGTTCTGCGAATCGAGCGCGACCCAGCCGCGCAGGCGCAACCCTGCGGGCGCCGATCCGTCGCGCACGAACACCATGGTGATCGTGCCATATTCGGGGCGCTTGGGATCCTTGACCTCGACGCTCAGCACGTCGTTGCTGCCGGTCGGCAGCACCTTGGCATATCGGGTCAGGTCGCGGTCGGGGTCGAGCAGCGCGCCAAGCGGCGAATTCTTCACCGGCCAGCGCTGCACCTGCCGCACCTCATAATCGATCATCGTCAGCGAGCTGCCGTCGCCGACGATCAGCAGCGGCACACCCTTCTGATATTGGAACCGGATCTTGCCGGGGCGCTTCAGGGTCAACTTGCCCGACAGGCGCTGGCCGTTGCGGTCGGTCTGGACAAAGTCGGCGGTCATCGAACTCGTCGATTTCAGGTGCGACTGCACCGACGCCAGCGTCGACGACGATTGCGCGGTGGCGGGGACGCCGATTGCCAGCCCTGCGACTGCCAAGGGGGTCAGCGTCAAGGCGGCAAGGCGTGTGAGGTTCGTTCTGAAGATCATCTAACTCTCATTTCTATTCGGTCGAACGGCTCATCGCAGACTGGCTTTGAACGCGTCGTGAACTGCCGTTTCATCTCTCCGTCATCCCGGCGAAGGTCTGGGTTCCACCGAGGCGACGCAAAGAGAGCGCGCGATCCCGGTCTTCGCCGGGATGACGAGGAGAGGTGGGCGACGCATTAAAGGCCAGGCCGCGACAATGGTTCCCTACCGCTGCTGGCCATATTGATCGGTCAGTACGTCGCGGCGGCCGACATGGTTCGGCGGGCTGACCAGCCCTTCCTCCTCCATCCGTTCGATCAGCCGCGCCGCGCTGTTGTATCCGATCCGGAGTTGCCGCTGCAGCCAGCTGGTCGATGCCTTCTGGCTTTCGACGACGATCTGGCAGGCCTTGGCATACATGCGATCCTCGGCGCTGTCGCCGCCCGCGGGCGCGCCCTCCATTGCGAAGCCGCCATCTTCGGGGTCTTCGGTGACGCTCTCGATATAGTCGGGGCGGCCCTGCCCCTTCCAGTGATCGGCGACCGCGCGGACCTCGTCGTCGGACACAAAGGGGCCGTGGATGCGCGTGATCTGCTTGCCGCCGGGGACGTAGAGCATGTCGCCCTTGCCGAGCAGCTGTTCGGCGCCCGCCTCGCCCAAAATCGTCCGGCTGTCGATTTTCGACGTGACGTTAAAGCTGATGCGCGTCGGCAAATTCGCCTTGATCACGCCGGTGATGACGTCGACCGAGGGCCGCTGGGTGGCGAGGATCAAGTGGATGCCCGCCGCGCGCGCCTTTTGCGCCAGCCGCTGGATCAGGAATTCGACCTCCTTGCCCGCGGTCATCATCAGATCGGCGAGCTCGTCGACCACCACCACGATCTGCGGCAGCGGCGCATAGTCGAGCGTCTCTTCCTCATAGACCGGCTGGCCGGTGTCGGGGTCGTATCCGGTCTGGACGCGGCGCCCCAAGGACTTGCCCTTGGCGAGCGCGGCGCGCACCTTGTCGTTGTACGAGGCGAGGTTGCGCACCGACAGCGACGACATCATCCGGTAGCGGTCCTCCATCTGCTCGACCGCCCATTTCAATGCGCGGATCGCCTTCTTGGGCTCGGTCACCACCGGAGCGAGCAGGTGCGGAATGTCGTCATAGACGCTGAGTTCCAGCATCTTGGGATCGATCATGATCATCTTCACCTGATCGGGGCCGAGCCGATAGAGCAAAGACAGGATCATCGCGTTCAGCCCGACCGACTTGCCCGACCCGGTCGTCCCCGCGATCAGCAGGTGCGGCATTGGCGCGAGATCGGCGATCACCGCGTCGCCGCTGATGTTCTTGCCCAGGATGATCGGCAGCGCGCCGGTCTGGTCCTGGAACAGCGCGCTGCCGATAATCTCGTGCAGCACCACCGATTCGCGGTGCGCGTTGGGCAGCTCGATACCGATCACGGTGCGGCCGGGGATCGGCGCGATACGCGCCGACAGCGCCGACATGTTGCGCGCGATATCGTCGGCGAGGTTCGATACGCGGCTGGCCTTCGTCCCCGGCGCGGGTTCGAGTTCGTACATGGTGACGACGGGGCCGGGGCGGACCGCGGTGACGACGCCCTTGACCTGGAAATCCTCGAGCACCGATTCGAGCAGCCGCGCGTTGCGCTCCAGCCCCGCCTTGTCGATCTGCCCGGTCGGTCCCGGCGGCGGCGGCGCGAGCAGGTCGATCGATGGCAGCTGGTAATTGGTGAACAGCTCGGTCTGCGGCTTGGGCTTGGGTTTCGACGGCGCCGTGCGCGCGGCCGGATCGGCAATTTCGGGCGGCGCGCGGTCGCTCGGTTCGGCGACGGCGCGCGGCCGCACGACCCGGTCGACCAGCGCCGTGCCGCGCTCGCCATCCTCGTCGGCGCGCGCGGGTTCGACGATCCGGCCGCGCGGCGCCGACGGCAGACGTAAACGCGATGCCCAGCCCTTTTCCAGTCGCAGCGCGCGCCAAGCCAGCCACAGCCCGACAACGAGCAGCAGCAGGATCGCGGCGATACGGATCAGCGCTGCCGCGGGTTCGCCGGCGGCCGCAAACAAGGGCGTGATCGCACCGCCGACGAGCAGCGCGATCAGGCCGCCCCATCCTGCGGGCATCGGCGCGCTCGTCGCAGGCGCCCATAATTCGACCCCCAGCCCGACCAGCAGGATGCCGACGAAGCTGTAGGCGAGCTGGCGCGGCCAATAGGGTTGCGGTTCGCCCAGCCACAGCCGCCAGGCGAGCACGCCGAGCAGCGGCAGCAGCAACGCGATCCCGACGCCGCCGATCGACAGCCCGAGGTCGGCAAACCATGCCCCCGCGCCGCCCATCCAGTTCGCCGCGGCGCCGTGCGCGGCGGTGTTGAGCGCCGCATCGGTGCTGTCATATGTGAGCAGCGCAAGCGCGAGGAACGCCGTGAACAGCCCGAGCGCCGCCGCGGCGCCGATCACCAGTGATCGCGCGATGCTCTGGCGAAAAACGGTGCGCCAATCGGCCTTTGCCGGGGCGCCCTTGCGGCTGGCCATGCTGTCTACGGTCCCTATCAATGTACCACGGCGATATGCACATGCGCCGGACTCGCCGTCAAGCGCGGGGCGGCGCGCGTCCATGGTCTTTCCAACCGCCGCGCCGCCCGCTAATGCCACGCCATGAGTGAAACGCTGCGCAGCGATGTCCTGATCTCCGGCGGCGGCCTTGTCGGCCAGGCGCTCGCGCTTGCCCTGTCGCATCACGGCCTGTCGGTCCAGATGGTCGACCCCGCCGACCCGGTGGCGACGATCGCGCCGGGCTTCGACGGCCGCGCCTCGGCGATCGCCAGCGCGACCTGGCAAATGTTCGAGGTGCTGGGGATCGCAGAGCGGCTGGCGGGTCATGGCTGCCCGATCCGCGCGATCAAGGTCGGCGATGGCGCCCCCGACAGCGGCCGCGGCGGCGAGCTCGATTTCGTCACCGCCGACGGCGATCCGCCGCTCGGTACGATGGTCGAAAACCGCCAGCTCCGCCTCGCACTCGCCGCGGCGCTGGCCGATGCGCCGCTCGTGCGGCTGCATATGCCCGCCACCGTCACGGCGCGCGACATTGGCGTCCATGGCGTCACGCTGACCCTCGCCGACGGAACACAGCTCGCTGCGCCGCTGCTGATCGTCGCCGAAGGGCGCCGCTCGCCGACGCGCGATGCGGCGGGATTCAGCATCGCGAGCTGGTCGTACCATCATCACGCGCTGATCGGCGCGGTCGCGCACGAAAAGCCACATGGGCATGTCGCGCACGAAATCTTTTACCCCTCCGGCCCCTTCGCGCTGCTGCCGCTGGTCGATGACGGCGAAGGGCGGCACCGCTCGGCCTTTGTGTGGACCGTCGCCGAAAAGGACGGCCCGGGACTCGCCAAGCTGGGCGACCGTGGCTTTGTCGCCGAACTCGAAAAGCGCGCCGGCGGCGTCCTCGGGGCGATGCAGCTTGTCGCGCCGCGGATGACCTATCCGCTCGGCTTCCATCACAGCGCGTCGATCGTCGCGGAACGGATCGCGCTCGTCGGCGACGCCGCGCACGGCATTCATCCCATTGCGGGGCAGGGGCTCAATCTTGGCCTCCGCGACGTCGCGGCGCTGACCGAAGTGCTCGTCGAGGGCGCCCGGCTCGGCCTCGACCTCGGCGACGCGGCGCTGCTCGCGCGCTATCAGCGCTGGCGCGGGCTCGACAATATGATGGTCAGCCTCGCCACCGACGGGCTGACCCGCCTGTTCGGTATTCCCGGCCGCACCGCCGCTGCGGTGCGCCGCACCGGGCTCGGCGCGGTACAGCGGCTGCCGATGCTCAAGCGTTTCTTCATGGACGAAGCGCGCGGCGAGGCGGGCGATCTGCCGAGGTTGCTCGCAGGCGCGGAAGTCTGAGCAGGCATCATTCGTCATCCCGGCCTGTGCCGGGATGACCTAATATCTGAGCCGCGATACGTAGTTCTACCTACGCCCGCATCAGCCCGCCGCTCACCCTGTTTCGCTATCCCTGTCACCGCGGCACTCCCGCCGCGGCATGATGGGGACGGACCATGTCGGCAAACAGCGATGCACTCGAAACAGCGGTAACGGGCTATATCCAGGCGCGAACCGCGCTCGATGCGGCGCCCGGCGCGCAGGCGCGGATGCGCGCCGACCGGGCGTTCGCGCGCCTCGCGGCCTTGGCGGCACCGCGCATCCGATACTTCATCCGCCGCTATGGCCTCACCGATATTGCCGAGGATGCGGCACAGGTCTGCGCAATCGCGCTGCACCGCGCCGCCGAGCGCTATGATCCGGCGCGGGCGCGCTTCACCACCTATGTAAACTGGCAGCTGCGCGCCGAGCTGCAGGCGCTGCGCCTGCGCCTCCACGGTGACCCGCGTTCGGCGGGGCGGCGGCATGTCACCGCGACCTTGTCGCTCGATGCGCTGCAGGCCGACGGCGCCGACGACTGGCTGATCGATCCCGCCGCCGAAACCGCGACCGAGCAGCGTGCCGCCGACGGGCTGGCGATGCTCGCCGCCGACCGGCTGGTTGCCGATTGGGCGACGCGGCGCCGCGTCACATTGTCGCGGTCGGCGCGAAACACGGATGAACGGATCGAGGCGCGCGTTGCCGCCGAACAGGCGCTGGTGCGCCACCAGTTGACCGTGCGCGAAGCGAGCGAGCGGCTATGCGAAAGCGACCGCCATATCGTGCGCCGCGCGCTCGCCGACATCGCGCGTCATGCGGCGCCGCGAAAACTGCACTGACCGACCGCCTATTGCAGCGTCGCGCGGCCGTCGTCGCTGTCGTACCGGCCGAAAAATTGCATCAGCTGGACGACCAGCTCGGCGCGCGCGTCGATCGGCGTTGCCTCCAGCAGCGCCTGTTTGGCGGCGGCGTCGAACGGCGCCACCTGCGCGATGCCGTTGACCAGCGTCGCATCGTCGAGTTGCCCGACCGAATCCCAATCGACGACATAACCCTGCCGCGCGGCAAAACGTTTCGCCTCGCGTTCCAGGCTGGCGCGCTCGACGCTCGACAGCACCGCATCATCCTCGATCTCGGCCTCGATCTCGGCCTCGACCTGACGAAACGGCGTCGTGACGTCGAGCTCGCGGCGGACACGAAACCGCGCCACGCCTTCGAGCACCAGATTGAAACGCCCTTCGTCGAGCGCCTCGACATCGACGATCCGCCCGACGCAGCCGACGTCGTACAGCGCGGGTGGCTCGCGGCTTTCCTCGCCGGGCAGCATACGCGGCTGGATCATCCCGATCTGGCGGTCGCGCGCCAGCACCTCCTGCACCATCGCCGAATAACGCGGCTCGAAAATATGCAGCGGCAGGTGCAGCCCGGGAAAAAGCACCGCGCCGGGCAGCGGAAAAATCGCGATCCGCTGGATGGTCAGGGGCGCGGTGTCGTCCATCAGCCGAACAGGATCAGCGACAGGCGGCGGCGCTGCGCCGCGACCCACGGGTCTTCCAGTCCGACCGCCTCGAACAGCGCCAGCAATTTCGTGCGCGCCGCATCCTCCTGCCATTCGCGGTCGGCGGCGACTATGTGGAGCAGATTGTCGGCGGCGGCATCGCGCTGTCCGGCGCCGATCTGCGCGCTCGCCAGGTCGTAACGCGCCTGATGGTTGTCGGGGTCGGCGGCGACCGCGGCTTCCAGCGCCGCCAGTTCACCCCAATCGGGGGCGTCGGCGGCCAGCGCCAGCGCGCTTTTCGCCTGTGCGATCGCGGGGTCGCCGGCCATTTCCGCGGGAATCGCGTCGAGCACCGCCTGTGCGCCGTCGGGGTCGCCCGCCAGCAACATCGCGCGCGCCAGCCCGCCGTGCGCCGCGGCATTGTCGGGTGCGATCTCGACGATCTGGCCGAAAATGCTTGCGGCGCGGGGGCCGTCGCCTTCGGCCAGCACGCTTTCACCCATCTCCAGCAGCGGCGCGATCTCGACCGCACGGGCGCTCGCTTCGCTTTCGATCGGCAACTGCGCGAGCAGTTGGTCGAGCATCGCTTTGATCTGGCTTTCGGTGCGCGCGTTGGTCAGGTTGGCGACCGGTTGGCCCTGGAAAATCGCATAGACGGTCGGGATCGACTGCACCTGGAACTGGCTGGCGATGAAACGATTCGCGTCGACATCGACCTTCGCCAGCACGACGCCCTTGTCGGCATAATCGGCGGCGACCTTTTCCAGCACCGGCGTCAGCTGTTTGCACGGGCCGCACCATTCGGCCCAGAAATCCAGGATGACCAGATTGGTCATCGACGGTTCGACGACATCGCGGCGAAAAGCCTCGACGGCTTCCTTTTCCTGCGCGTTCAGACCCAGCGTGGCCACGAAATCATGCTCCTGTTTGAATGGCTGTGGCTGCTTATGTGGGAATTGCCGCGAATATGCCAACCCTTCGCCCGCGATCGGACAGGAAAAGCATGAAGGGGGCTTGCCGAGACCGAAAGCCGGTGCTAATCGCGCGCCTCACCCGCTGGGAGCCATCCGTTTCCAGCCGCCAGAGCGGGCGTAGCTCAGGGGTAGAGCACAACCTTGCCAAGGTTGGGGTCGAGGGTTCGAATCCCTTCGCCCGCTCCAATTTTCCGAGTAATTTCAGTCACTTACGCTAAAGGGCGGCGTAATATGCCGCGTTACGTCGAGGCGCATTTCGTCTCGCGTAATAAGGGCGTAATATGATGACGGCGAGCCGACGGGTGTCTCTAGGAAAGGATTGGCGCTTAGCGTGCCGCAACTACCGGATCGGGGCGCAAGCGCGCAGCAGGATGCGTCGGTCCCTCCGATCGGCTGAAATGCGTTAAAATTGCTGGAGTGGAACGCCAACTGCGTGACCCCTTCGGAAATGGCTGCCCGGCCAAGGCGGAAGAGGACGTTGTCATATTCTCCGGCAGCGATTCCCACTCATTCCAACCAAGCGGTTGCGGAGCAGATCGATGTTCAAACCGGTATAGGTACGCCGAACCGGGCCAAAATGTCTAACGCGCGGGGAAATCGGACAGGTCTAGCGCGCGTCTGCGATGATCGACTCGCTTCCACCGACGATGTCGGCGGAAGCGTGAAGATGCCCGCGGTTTACGACTCTGCTCGTCCCGGCTCGTTGGGCGCTTCCGGTGACGAGCACCTCATCCGTTCCGGGCTGGACCTGGATCCAGATTTTTAGAATTCTGATCCCTTACGATGTGAATCACCAGGCAATGTGGCAACATGTTCACGAAGTCGTCGAGGATCGGCGCCCGGGCGCCAGCGGGCAGCATGGTTGCCCGCCGGTCCAAAAGAACCGCAGCCTTGCGCGCCGCGCGTCTTGTCGTGCTGATCATCAGGGGGTGCTCGCAGGTAGGCTGTCGTCGTACTGCAAATGATCTTCCCGCAGGTCCGCTTCCCGGCTGCCATAGCGGGCATAGAGGGTCGGAAGTACGAAGAGCGTCAGCAGGGTCGCCGAGATCAGCCCGCCGATCACCACAGTTGCGAGCGGCTTCTGCACTTCCGCGCCCGCACCGGTCGCAAGTGCCATCGGCACGAAGCCGAGGCTGGCGACGAGTGCGGTCATCACCACAGGGCGAAGGCGCATGAGCGCGCCTTGCCTTGCGGCTTCGGCCCGCGCCATGCCCGAGCGCATCAGCTCCTGGATCGAGGACACCATCACGAGCCCGTTGAGCACGGCGATGCCCGACAGCGCGATGAACCCGACCGCCGCCGATATGGAGAAATCCATGCCCCGGAGGAACAGCGCGAGCACGCCGCCGATCAGTGCCAGCGGCACGCCCGTGAATACGATCGCCGCATCGCGCGACGATCGAAGCGCGCCATAGAGCAGCAACAGAATTAGCACGAAACAGGCCGGGACGACGAGCTGGAGCCGATCGCGTGCGGAGGCGAGGTTCTCGAACTGGCCGCCCCATTCGAGATAGCTGCCGGCGGGCAAGCGAACATCGTTCGCGATGCCGGCCTTTGCATCGGCCACGACGTCGGAGATGGCACGCCCGCGGACATTGGCCTGTACGACGACGCGCCTCTTCCCGTTTTCGCGGCTGATCTGGTTCGGTCCCTCGACGATACGGATATCGGCGACGCTCGCCAGCGGCACGAAGGCGCCGCCCGCCACCGGGACCTGTACCTGTTCGAGCACCGACAGGTCAGCGCGCTGCGCGTCGGACAGCCGGATGACGATCGGGAAGCGCCGGTCGCCTTCGAAGATCGTGCCGGCCTCGCGGCCGCCGATCGTTGCGGTGACGACATCCTGCACGTCACGCGCGCTGACGCCGAGCCGCGCCATCGCGTCGCGGTTCGCCCGAATGTCGAGCATCGAGAGACCTTCGGTCTCTTCGACGCGCACGTCGCTCGCGCCTTCGGTCTTCCGCAAGATTGCGGCGACTTGCTGCGCGGTCGCGTTCATCGCGTCGAAGTCGTCGCCATAGACCTTGATCGCAATGTCACCGCGCACGCCCGCAATCAGCTCGTTGAAGCGCATCTGGATCGGCTGAGTGATCTCATAGGCATTGCCCGGGATCTTGTTCAGTTCCTTCTCCAGCCGCTCGACGAGTTCGGCCTTGGGGAGGCTTGGGTCCGGCCATTCTTTCCGAGGCTTGAGGATCACGAAATTGTCGGTCGCGTTGGGCGGCATCGGATCGGACGCAAGGTCCGCCGTGCCGGTCTTCGAGAAGACAATCGCGACTTCGGGCTGCCTTGCGAGCATTTTCTCGATTGGCACTTGCATGGCCTGGCTCTGTTCGACGGACGTCGAGGGCACGCGAAACGCCTGGATCAGGAGATCGCCCTCGTCGAGCTGCGGCAGGAACACCTGGCCGAGCGAGAAGAAGGCGAGGATCGCAACAAGGAACCCCCCGATGCCCGCGCCGAGCGTGACCTTGGGCTTGCTCATAGCGCGGTCGAGACCGGGCTCGTAGCGTTGCTTCAGCCAGCTCATGATGCGGCCCTCTTTCTCCTCGACCCGCTTCGACAGCCAGATGGCGATCGCGGCGGGGACGAAGGTGAGCGAGAGGATGAAGGCGAAAGCGAGGGCGATGATCACGGTCAGCGCCATCGGGATGAAGGTCTTGCCCTCGACCCCGCTGAGCGTGAGCAGCGGCACATAGACGAGGATGATGATCGCCTGCCCATAGACTGACGGGCGCACCATCTCGCGCGCCGCCGATGCGACGGTTGCGAGACGCTCTTGGACGGTCAGGATGCGGCCGTGGCGATGCTGGAGGTCGGCCATGCGCCGCAGCGCATTCTCGACGATGATGACGGCGCCATCGACGATGAGGCCGAAGTCGAGTGCGCCGAGGCTCATCAGGTTCGCCGAGACGCCGGCGCGCAGCATGCCGAAGCTGGTGAGCAGCATTGTGATCGGGATGACGAGCGCCGCGATCAGCGCCGCGCGGAAATTGCCGAGCAGCAGGAAAAGCACGACAATGACGAGCAGCGCACCCTCGGTCAGGTTCTTGCCGACCGTCCAGATCGTCGAATTGACGAGCTTGGTACGATCGAGCGCCGGCTCGATAACGACATCGGGCGGCAGCGAGGCGTTTACCTCCTTCAGCCGGTCTGCGACCGCGGTCGCGACCGTCCGGCTGTTCTCGCCGATGCGCATGACCGCGGTGCCGACGACGACTTCGGTGCCATTTTCAGAGGCTGAACCCATGCGAACCGCCTGGCCGGTGCGGACCGTCGCCACCTGGTCGAGCGTGATCGGAACGCCCGCGCGCGTTGCGACGACGGTGCGCGCCAGCTCGGCGGTGTCGCGGACCAGCGCGTCCGAACGAACGGCGAGCCCTTCGCCATTGCGCTCGACGACGCCGCCGCCGACCGCGCTATTGTTCCGTTCGAGGGCTTCGGCGAGCTCGGTGAGGCTGAGGTCGAGCGCGGCGAGGCGCTGCACGTCGGGAACGACCAGATACTGCTTCGAATAGCCGCCGATCGCATCGACGCCCGCGACGCCGGGAACCGTCCGGACGAGCGGCGTGACGATCCAGTCCTGCGTCGTGCGAAGATAGGTCGACTTGTCGGCCTCGGTGACGAGCCGTTCGCCTTCGGGGGTCACATAGCTGCCGTCGGGTTGCAGGCCGGGCTCGCCGGCCTTGTGCGCATCGTCCTTGCGGTGCGCGAGGCGGACCGTCCACATATAGACGTCGCCGAGACCCGTCGCGATCGGCCCCATCTCGGGGCGAACCCCGTCGGGCATATTCTCGGTTGCCTCGTTGAGGCGTTCGCCCACCTGCTGGCGCGCGAAATAAATGTCGGTCGAATCGTCGAAGACCGCGGTGACCTGCGCGAAGCCGTTGCGGCTCAGCGACCTTGTGTGATCGAGGCCGGGGATCCCCGCGAGCGCGGTCTCGATCGGGAAGGCGACCTGCTTCTCGACGAGTTCGGGCGACAGCGCGGGGGCGCGGACGTTGATCTGGATCTGGTTGTTGGTGATGTCGGGAACCGCGTCGATCGGCAGGCGCGACAATGCTGTCGCTCCGATTATGGCGGCGATGGCGGTGAGCAGGACGACAAGCCAGCGCTTCTCGACCGCCCAGGTAACGATACGAGCGATCATGGCTTAGTCCTCATCGCCTGCTTCGCCCTTGCCGATCTCGGCCTTGAGCGAAAAGCTGTTGGTGATGGCGATCTGCTCGGTGCCCTTGAGCCCGGAGCGGACGATGACATTGGCTCCCGCGCGGTCGCCGAGCACCACGGGGACAGCCTCGAACCCGTCCTTGGTACGCACGAACACGACGCTCTTGCCCTCGACGGTCTGGATCGCGGTCGCGGGAACGCTGATCGAGCCGTCGCCGCCGCTCGCAGCCAGCGCGACCGAGGCGGTCACGGCTTCGCCAACGCGCCATTGGCCGGCGCGATTGTCGAGGATCGCGATTGCGGGCACGAGCTTCGTGGCCGGATCGAGCGCGGGCGAGACGAAGCTGATCTTGCCGGTCGCCTGACGACCAGGCGCGCTCACCGAGACGACGGCGCCGGGCCGGATACGACCGGCGTCGGCGGGCTGGAGGTTCAGCGAGAGCGAAACGCTCGAGAGGTTGGCGATGCGATAGAGTTCTGCATCGGCGGGGACCGTCTGACCGAGCACCACGCTGCGCGCGATTACCTGGCCCGAAATCGGCGCGGTAATGGCAATCCGGTTGAGCTGGCCGCCGCCGCCGCCTGCGGCGGATACCTGCTGCTGTGCGAGTTGATAGGCGATCCTGGCTTCGGTCGCGGCGGTGCGTGCCGCAATCACATCCTGCTCGGGCGACACGCGCTGTGCGAACAGCCGTTCCTCGCGCGCGAGATTGGAGTTGGCGAGTGCGAGCCGAGCGCGCGTCGCCTGCACCTCGCCCTGGAGCTGCGCGGCCTCGCGGCTTTCGATGATCGCGAGCGTCTGTCCGCGCCCGACGCTCTGCCCGAGATTGCGATTGAGCGCGACGACGCGCCCGCCGATCGCCGCCGACACGGCCTGCGTTCCTTGCGGATCGCCTTCGATCGTCGCGGGCAGTTGCAGCGCACCGGCGTTGCCGACGGTCGGACGGCCGAGCGCAATCCCGGCGATCTTGATCTGCTCGTTGGTGAGGGTGATCTTGCCCTCGTCGGCATGGCCTGCCTCTTCTTCGCCATGCTCGTCGGCGGGCTTGGCACTCTCGCCGCCACCGCAGGCGGCGAGGAACAGCGGCAGCGTCGCGGCGAGCAGCAGCTTTCGGTTTATAGTGATGGTCATGGGATCAATTTCCTTCGAGCGGCGCGGGAGCCGTGAGGCGTTCCAACCGGGCCTTGGCGAGTTGATAGGAGGCGAGGGCATCGATCGACGCGGAGCGCATCTCGGTCAGCGTCCGTTCGGCATCGAGCAGTTCGAGCTGTCCGAATTTGCCCTCGCGGTAGCCGATGCGCGCGATCCGCGCGGCCTCCATCGCGGAGGACAGAGCGGGGCCGCTGGCCACGCGTGCCGCGGCCGCCGCGTTGGCGGCCTCGACTTCGGCGTCGCTGATCTGTTGCTCGACATCGAGCGCGGTGACGCGGCGCTCGGCATCGGCGCGCCGCCGTTCGGCATTCGCCTGGTCGACCGCGGCGCGGCCGTTGTTGAACAGCGGCAGCGGCACCGAGACGCTGAACACCGCCGCGACATCATTGGTCGCCTCCAGCCGGCGAATGCCCGGGCCGACGGTGAGATCGGGCACGCGCTGCGAACGTGCCAGCTCGACGCCGGCATCGGCGGTGGCGAGGTCGGCGTCGGCCGCCGCCAGCGCGAGCGTTCCCGCCGCCGAGGTCGGCCGCGGTGGCCCCATCGTCCCGGCGCCGGGTCCGCCGAGCACCGCGATATCGAGCGGGCCGGCGATCGGGCGGCCGATGCGGCGCGCGAGATTGCCGCGCGCGGCATCGGCGAGCCGGCGTGCTTTCTTGGCCTCGGCTTCCGCCGTCAGGCGCGCGACTTCGGCGCGTTCCTGTTCGAGCGGTGAGGCGCGCCCGGCCTGCACTCTTATGGTAGCGGCGCGCGCCGTATCCCCGGCAATACGATATTGGTCCTCGGCAATCGCGACGCGCACTTCGGCGGCTGAGGCCTGGATATAAAGCTCGGTCACCTGCAAGCGGATGTCGGCCTCTGCGATTGCCTGTGCGATTTGCGCACGGAGCGCCGCCGCATCGGCGACCGCGATCCGGGCTTGCCGCTTGCCGCCGAGTTCGAGCGGGATGGCGATGCTGGCCGTCACATCGGCGCCCTTGACGCCATTATAGGGGCCAGTGCCGACGAAATTCTCGACTTCGACCGAGAGAGCGGGGTTTGGCCTGAGACCCGCTACGCGCCGCGCGGCATTCGCGGCATCGACATTCGCCGCCGCCGCTTCCGCCGCGGGCGCGCTACCACCCGCGAGCGCGACCGCCTCGTCGAGCGTCAGGAGCGGGCCTGATATCTGCCGGCTTTCGGTGCCGGCCTCCTGTGCATGCGCGATTGCGACGCACGATGTGGCTGCCACGAGGGCAGCAACGTACCTGAACATAAAGATCCATCCTCGATTGATCGGAGAGATCGCCGCGGGAAAGCGGCGAGTGCGTCAAGGGGTCAGGCGAGAGGTGGATCGAGCAAGGGAGGCAGCACCCGCGACGGTCGTTGCACGACCGTCGCTGAAAATGGCGGTTCGCTGGCCGGAGCAAGCTGAGCCGTGCTGGCGACTTGGTGCTGGTCCGATGCAATGCAACAATGATCGTGACCGCTATGGGCGACCTTTTTCGCCGGCTCGCTTGGCCGTCGCTCATCGCTGTCCTGACCCAGCGAATAGGCGGCGCCTTGATCGGCAGTGTGGGCGGACGCGGGCTCGCAGAATTGCAACGTACAAAGCAGCACGCCCACAATCACCAGCAATCGCATCATTGCACCAGCCATAAAGTCCCTTACCGGCTCTTAAGCCGATCGTCGCCGCATGACATCGCGGCGGCCAGATCGGATGGAATTGCCATGGGCAAGAACGCGCTGACCCGGGCCCGCCCCCTATTTCCCGCAGGCAGTCGGCCCGTAAGCGAACCCATGGGGACCAGGGCGAGCATCGAAAAGCTGACCCGCCACCTCGCGCCAATCTCGGAGCACCAAGGCGAAGAGAGCCCTCCACCATTCCGTGACCAGATGGGGCGCAAAGTAGGGCTGGGCGATGATATGCGCGCGCTCCAGCGCACGCCACCCGGACGGCTGGTCCATCGCCTGCTTGGCGAAACGAAACCGATCCGTTTCAAAGGCAAGCAGAATCTCGGGCCGTTGACGTCTTGCCGAAGTCATCGAGTCCCTTACGAGCGCGCAATGCCTGACGCCGACACGTCTCCTTGTGATGGCATTTGCTGACGATTGCCGCACCGTTATCCATGCGCCGCCTCGTTCTGCCGGTGCTTTCGGCTGTTGTAGCGATAACCAGCCCAGAGAATCGTCAACGACAAAAACTGCAGCAAAAGGGATTCCATCGTTGGAAAAACCCCAAGCGTCGGGAGCCGGGGAACAAGGGCGAGCGGCGTAACGCCGAGGAGACCAGCTTCCTGCAGCGCGCCCGCGCCCTTGCCAGCCAGGATGACTGCCAGGATCGCGATCAGCGCAGAACTATAAGCGAAAAATTTCCCGATCGGCAGGACCCGGCTGTACCGAAGCATGACCCATGCGATTGCTGCGAGGATTACCAATGCGGTTCCAGCTCCGGCGGCGATTGCGCCGCGGCTTCCTTGCGCGGCAAGCGCCGCGAAAAACAGGATGGTCTCAAAGACTTCCCGATAGACCACCAGGAAGGCGAGCCCGAATAGAAACCAGGCTGAGCGGCGCGAAAGCGCCTTGCCCATCGCTTCGCGAATATAGCGCTGCCAGCTCTCCGCATGGGACTTGCCGTGCATCCAGATGCCAACCCAGACCAGAACCACCGCGGCGAAGAGCGAGCCGAACCCTTCGGTCAACTCGCGGTTCGCGCCGCTGATCGAGATCGCATAGGTCGCGACCGCCCAGGTTGCGCCGCCGGCCGCCAGGGCGGCGATCCAGCCGCCATGAACATAGGACAGGACGTCGGGTCGTTCAGCTTTTCGCAAGAAGGCGATCATCGCCACGATGATCAGAAGGGCTTCGAGACCTTCGCGCAGCAAGATGGTCAGCGCCCCGACAAAGGTCGACGCGTCGCTGGCTGCATCTGGAGACAGAGCGGCTTCTGCGTCGGTGAAAAGGGCTTCGACTGCGGCGGCTTTACCCGCGACCGCATCGACCGGCATTCCTCGCGTGATGGAGACGCGGTAATCGGACATCGCGGATTCGATTTGCGCCATAAGGGCCGAATCTCGCGTCGTCAGAATCGGCTCGACTGGTTCAAAACCATCAAGATAGGCGGACAACGCCAGACGCGCTGCTTCGCTCCGATTTCCCTTGCGGTAGGCGGCCAGGCTTTGCGCCAGTTTAGCCCGTGCAACCGCGAGCGTTGCGGGCGAGGCGGTGCTCAATGCCTTGGGATCGGAGCGCAAATAGGCTGTGAGCGCATCAGCCTTCTCGGGGTCGAGCATACGCCCAAGCGCTTCCGGGCTGAGGCTCGTCAAGGCCTGCAGGTCGGGGACCATTTCGCGAGCGGCGGGAGTCTGGTTCCAGAATTTCTGACCGGCCGCGATGTCGCGAAAGGCAAACCCACCAGCATAGGCTGCCACCGCCCAGCGATCGTCCGATGGCAAATTGGCAAAGCTGGGCATGGAGGTGCCCTCGAGCCCTTGGCCTATGACCTGGTAGAGAGCGAACAGGCTGCGCTTGCGAGCACGTGCGGCATCGGTGAAATCGATGGGTGCGGGGTCCAGCCCCTTAGCCTGAGGTCCGTTGCCATCGCCTCGTACCCCGTGACAGCTGGCGCAATTCTCGAGATAGATTTGGGCTCCGCGCCGGGGATCGGGAGCGTTGCGCGGGGCGAGAGGCACCGGATAGGCGGCAAGCAGGTCCGCCGCGAGTGCGCGTGCTTGGCCGGCAACCTTGCCGGGCTCGGTCTTCGACGCGATCGCCGCTTCGAGTTGCCCCGCTTCGGCAACCAGGCGAGCCCGCGCCGGTGATACCGGGAGAGCGGCGATACCTTTGCGAACAGTGGCCGCGAACTCCGTCATCTCGGCATATTCGACTGTGCTAGTTACCTCCCCATTCGCGACGGCCCCGCCATAATCGACGGCAATATAGTCCAGCAGGCGCCAGACGGTCTGGACTTCATCGGCATCGCTGCGCGCCTGCGCACCCTGCGCGGCGAGGCTGCCAATGGCGGCAAGCAAGACCAGCAAGAAGCGAAGGCCGCGAGTGGGTGGCATCGGTCCTATTGCCCGGTCACAGTCGACAATTCGCGCAGTTCGGTCCGGGCACTGCGCAGAATCTCATAGGCTGAATGAAGGAAAAGCGCTGCAATGATGGCGGCGACTGCAAGGTCGGGCCAGGCCTGGCCGGTCCATGCGACGAGGCCCGCAGCGATGATTACCGCGACATTAGCGACCGCGTCATTGCGGCTGAACAGCCAAACAGCGCGGACATTGGCGTCGCCTTCGCGAAACCGCGAGAGGACCGCCGCCGAGGTGACATTGACGAGCAGTGCAACGAAGCCGATGCCGCCCATCAGCTCGGCTTCGGGCGGAACCGCTGTCAGGGCGCGCCACAGCGCGACGCCGATGACGCCGAGCCCGAGCGTCAGCAGGAACAGGCCTTGGGCAAGAGCGATGCGGGTGCGGGCGAGCGCCGTCCAGCCGATCGCGACGAGGCCGGCCAGCGTGATCGTGCCGTCGCCGATGAAGTCGAGCGAGTCGGCCTTCAGCGCCTGGCTGTTGGCGATGAATCCGCCGACGATCTCGATAGCGCCGAAGCCGAGATTTAGGATAACCACGATCCAGAGGGCACGGCGATAGGCGGGGTCCTTTTCCGCGCGCACCGGGTCTCCCGTGCATCCGCAGCCGTCACCGCTCTCGGATCCCTCCGCCATCGCGTCTTCACTCCATGGTGGCGGCGCGCTCTTCGCTTTGCCGCCTTCAACTTCGTACAGGGCGCGCCTATACATCCTCCAGTCACTGGAGGATCAAGCATAATATGACCAAGCGGCTCGCGATCGGCGACCTTGCCCGGGAGACCGGGACCAAGGTCAACACCATCCGCTTCTATGAAGAGATCGGGCTGCTGCCCGAAGCCCTGCGCACCGCTTCGGGACGGCGAAGCTATGATGCGGCCGACCTTCGGCGGCTCGCCTTCGTCCGCCACGGCCGGCAGCTCGGTTTTTCGATCCCCGAAATCCGCTCGCTGCTGGCGCTTTCGGATCAGCCCGACCGCGATTGCGGCGCGGCCGCGGCGATCGCGCGCGCGCATCTTGCCGATATCGGCATCCGCATCGCGCGGCTCGAAACCTTGCGCTCGGCGCTGACCGAAGTCGCGACCTCCTGCGAGGGCGGCCGGGCCGCCGAATGCCGGGTGATCGAGGCGATCGCGGGCACCGAGCTCGCGCTCCAGGCCGATTGATCGATCCGCCCGGACGCATCCGGCTTCCAGCAAGGAAGGGGCCGGCGCGCGCGACGACTGGCTTCGCCGTGCGCGCCAGCGGATCTTACGGCGCCTTGTCGAGCTTGGTGATCGTCCCGGCCTTGCCGTTCCAGTCGAGCTCGAACGCGACCTTGTCGCCGACCTTGATATCCTTCAGCAGCTCGGGCTTTGCTGCAAAGCCCATCGTCATCGGCGGCCATTCGAGCTCGGCGATCGCGCCATGATCGAGCGTGACCTGGCCCTTCGCACTGTCGATCGCGGTCACCGTCGCCGTGCCCTTGCCGTGCTTGGTTTCGGCAGGCATCGCCATGGTCCCGGCGTCATCGGCCATCGCGGCCTTTTCTTCGGTCTTTGGCGCTTCGCCTTGCTTGCCGCAGCCGGCGAGACCTGCACTGAGCGCGATGCCCAGCGCGATTGCAGTCAGTTTCTTCATGTCTTTTCTCCTTCGGGTTGAACGGGTTTAGCCGCGTGCCTGCGCATCAGCAGATAGGCGGCGGGAATGATGAGCATCGAGAGTAGCGGCGCGGTGAGCATGCCGCCGACCATCGGCGCGGCAATGCGGCTCATCACCTCGGAGCCGGTGCCGGTCCCGACGAGGATCGGAAACAGGCCCGCGAGGATGACCGCGACGGTCATCGCCTTCGGTCGGACGCGAAGCAACGCGCCTTCGCGAACCGCGGCCAATATGTCGCCATCGCTGCGATCGGCGAGCGCATGCTTGAGATAGATGAGCATGACGACCCCGAACTCTGCGGCGACGCCGGCGAGCGCGATGAACCCGACCGCGCTCGCGACCGACTGGTTGTACCCGAGCAGATAGAGGAGCCAGAGCCCGCCGGTGAGCGCAAAGGGCAAGGTCGCCATGATGAGCAGCGCCTCGTCCCAGCGGCGGAAGGTGAGGTAGAGCAGGACGAAGATGATCGCGAGCGTCACCGGCACCACCACCTTCATCCGCTCGGTCGCACGAACAAGGAACTCGAACTGCCCGGTGTAGGAGATGCTGACGCCGGGGGGCAGATCGACATCGCGCGCGATCGCCCGCTGAATGTCTTGCACAAGGCCCTGCAAATCGCGGCCGCGGCTGTCGACATAGATCCAGGTCACCGGGCGGCCATTCTCGCTGCGCAGCATCGGCGGGCCGTCACTGACCTTGACGCTCGCTACCGTGCCGAGCGTGATCTGCTGGCGCGACGGCGTCAGGATCGGAAGGCTCGCGAGTTCGCCGATGCTGTCGCGCAGCTCGCGCGGATAGCGGACGCTGATCGGATAGCGCGCAAGCCCCTCGACCGTCTGGCCGATCGTCTCGCCGCCGATCGCCCCCGAGACGATCGATTGCACGTCGGCGACGTTGAGACCGTAGCGCGCCGCGGCGGCGCGATCGATGTCGACATCGATATAGCGGCCGCCGGTCAGCCGTTCGGCCAGCGCTGACGCGACGCCCGGGACGGTCCTCACTACGGTTTCGATGCGCTTCGCGGCGCGGTCGATTTGTGCAAGATCCGAGCCCGCGACCTTGATACCGACCGGGCTCTTGATCCCGGTCGCGAGCATGTCGATGCGGTTGCGGATCGGGGGAATCCAGAAGTTCGCGAGCCCGGGAACCCGGACCCGCGCGTCGAGCTCCTCGATCAGCTTTTCCTCGGTCATGCCGGGGCGCCACTGGTCCTTCGGCTTGAAGCGGATCGTCGTCTCGAACATCTCGAGCGGCGCGGGGTCGGTCGCGCTGTCGGCGCGCCCTGCCTTGCCGAACACGCTTTCGACCTCGGGCACCGTCTTGATCAGCCGGTCGGTCTGCTGGAGCAGGATCGACGCCCGCGCCGCCGAAATGCCGGGAAGCGCCGAGGGCATATAGAGGAGGTCGCCCTCGTGCATCTGCGGCATGAACTCGCCGCCGATCTGGGTCATCGGCCACAGACTGGTGGCGAAGACCAAGCCGGCGATGACGAGCGCCTTTTTCGGCCGTTCGAGCACCCAGTCGAGTGCCGGGCGATAGGCGCGGGTCAGCCAGCGGTTGACCGGATTGGCCTGTTCGGCC
>FWWL01000774.1_pt1 | contig 84855 bp, 72 predicted proteins | sample 2228331 | NCBI WGS metagenome assembly FWWL01 (sample SAMEA103939775, study PRJEB20133) | metagenome | reverse complement strand
GCTCCTCACCTGCTGCCCGATTATAAACGCTTTGGCAAGAGAGGGGAAAATTGCGGTGGGGTCAGGGATCCCCATGAGGCCGAGGCTCAACATTCCCTTTGAGGGCCGGACCATCACCGTGCCGGACATCTTCGTCCGGCGCTAGCCCCATAAGGACAAAGCAGCTGCAGAAGCGGATCGCTCACTCCTCAACAGCAAGCGGCAGCCACACACTGAATGTGCTGCCCCGCCCGGGAGCACTCTCCACCGTCACGCGGCCTCCGTGTGCTTCCACAATGGTCTTGACGGCGTAAAGCCCCTGCCCGATGCCGCGCACGTCCAGCGCTTCGCCCGCCCCATTGATGGGCGTGCCGCGGAAAAAGCGGTCAAAGATGTGCGGCAGGTCCTCGGCAGAGATGCCCACCCCGGGGTCGCTGATATGCACACAGACGCCCCCACCGACCTGCTCGGTGCGCAGGCGCAGGGGGCCGCCTTGCGGGCTGAAGCGGCAGGCGTTGTGCAGCAGCGCCTCCAGTGCCTGCCGCAGGCGGCGAGGGTCGGCCTCTATCATGGGCAGCGCTGCCGCCCGTTCAAAGGTCGGGGTGAGCTGCGCCGCCGCGAACCGCGTGGCCCACTCCACCAGCAGATCATCCACCAGGGCGTTCAGGTCAAGGGGTTGGGGGCGCAGGGCCAACCTGCCACTGTTGCGCAGGCTGGTCATGTCAATGATGTCGTCAATCATGCGCGCCAGTGTGACCGTCTGCTCCAGAATGGCGCCGATAGCGCGCTCGCGCACCTCGGGGCGCAGGCGATCGCCGCCCAAGCGCATGATGTCGGCATAGCCCTTGATCACCGTCAGCGGGGTGCGCAGCTCGTGGCCAATGTGATCCAAAAAACTGTCCTTGGTGCGCTCCACGAGCGTCTCCCGCGTCACATCGCGCAAGACGAGCACCTCACCGACCGGCAGCCCTTCCCCAGCGATCGGCTCACCAGTACTGACGGCAAGGGTGCGCCCTTCTAACTCCAGGCGCCGGACTTCGCCCTCCGCCTGCCCACCGATCCCCTCCAGCACCTCCGGCCGGAAGCCCCGCTTCGTGCTGAGCAGGCGCACGGCGGCGGGATTGGCCAGAATCACATCACCGTGTGAGTCGCGCAGCACCACGCCATCGCTAATGCTGCTCAGGATGGTCATCAGGCGGGCGCGATCTGCTTCCACAAGGTCCAGCAGGGGCCGGATGACGCGCAGGGAGATGATCAGCCCACCCCCCACCTGCAGGGCCAGCGCCAGCACCAAGACGAGTGTCAGCCCGGCCTCTCCCCGTAGAGCAGCAAGAGGAACCAACGGGCGCAGGGCCACGAAACCCCCGATCAGCGCCAGTGTGGCACTTGTGAGGTAGATGTAGGGAAGAAAAACGCGGTAGCGGATGGGAGAGGGATGCCGGGCCTGCCGCCCAGTCCACAGCTGATGCAGGCGGGCGAAGGGGTCCATTGTGTTACCCCATAGGTCGGTTACCAGTGTGCTCATTGCCCGGCCAGCGCCCGCCGCCGCTCCACGATTTGCTGCACCAGCTCCAGCAGTTCATCCATTGGCGGCAGGGGTTTGTAGAGGAGCATGTCAGCGCCGGAGAGGTTCATGTACTGTTCAGCATCGCCCTCTGGCAACGTGTAGGCCGTCATGAGAATAATGCCAATGTTGTGCAGGCGGGGGTGCGCCCGGATCTTGGCTCCGATCTCATGTCCCCATGGGCCGGGCATACGGATATCAATCAGCGCAACATCCGGCTGGGGAGTGGGTGCCTCATTCTGCAGGTACTCGCTGGCTTGAAAGCCATCTTTCAGCATCACCGCATCAAAACCCCACAGCTCGCACATGGTGCCAATCACATCGCGGATGGCGTGGTCATCTTCAATCACCAGCCACGTCATGCGCTGCACTTCCCCACCACCAAGCTGGTTCATCCTATGCCCGTCCCCTCATGATATGTCAGTAGGTAGCGGTTGAATTTGATCCCATTGTACCGTCAGTGCAGGGGGCGGCAATGGCCTTTACATCCTACTAACAGCTTGCCTCAGCCCATAAGCAACGGGCGGCAGCCTGCTGCCTTCCGCCCGCTCAGCGGGGGAGCGGGAAGCTCACTTTCCCTTCGGCCTCATCAAAAGCGTCCTGACGCACCTCGCAGGCCGTATAAGCGCTCTTTATGAGGCCATTGAGGGCACTTTGCAGGTCAGCGCAGGTGCTGAAAGCCCCCAATGCCTGCACTTGATCGGCCAATTCGTAGGCACATTCCAGCGCGATCGCGCCGTGATGCTCCTCATGGGCTACCACATAGGCCAGGAAGCGTTCCCATTCCTCATAGAGTGCCGGCTGGGGCGAGCCCGTCGGTATCCACTGCGGATAGGTGTAGGTGATGTTGAGGCGCACGGTGGCCCTGTCCAAGCGGCACTCATGCGGTGCTTCCGCTGCTTCCCAATCCACCTCCATAGAGTAAGCAGTGGCGGCAATGGCCGGCTCTGAACCTGTTTCTAGCTTCGGGCCCAACGTATAGAGCGCCTGCACCATGGCAGGCAGGCTGCCCGCCTCAAAGCGATACGTCTTAATGGTAATGGTCGTCACCACACGCTGGGCACTCTCATCGGCAGGCTCTAAGGGAGCCTCAGAGGTGAGGATGGCATACAACGCCGAGGAGTACGTCGCCACAGCGCTGGAGGCAGGTGCCGCGGCGGATGAGGGGCGCCCCATCGCCCACAGACCTGCCACACCAGCCCAGATCAGCAACAGGATGAGCATCAGCGCAACGGGCAGGGCAAAAGACCGCCTGCGGCGCGGTGCGGCGCGCACAGCCTGTGCCCGCCGCGCCTTCTCTATCAGCGCCGGCAGGGATTGTTGTGCCCACTCATCGGAGGGATTCAGGCGCAACACCTGCCGCGCCGCGGCCAGCGCCTCACGCGGGTCAGGGGAAAGATAACTGAGCCATTTCCACGCCACAATCTGGCCGGGATCATGCCGCACGATGGTGCGCAGGAGGCACAGCGCCTCTTCGCGCTGCCCAATGCGGGCCAGATCAACCGCCTGCAGGATGTATCGGCGTACGGCTCTCCCTCCCATGCCTATAATCATGGCACAGAACGGCCTTTGAGGCTACTGGAAGGAGGTCAACCTTTCCCCACGCCGGCGCCTTGATCGCCGCCTTTTCACCGCGCTCTGCGCGCCTCAAACCCGCCTGACCCTCACAGGCTACCTGTGCTGGTATAAGGGAGCGCTTCCGCATCGGCAACGGGCAGGGGAGTACCCTCTGCGCGCAGGAAGGCAGGCATCAGCACGCCGTGCATCTGGTAGATACGTTGGAAGGTATGCCTCAGTGCCACCTGCAGGGAAGGATCGGCGGCACAGATGCCGGCAAGCATCTGCTGGGCTTCCAGGGGAAGGTTGCTCAAGGCGCTTGCGGCGGCCCATGCCACTGGGGGATCATCACTCTGCAGCGCTCGTAGCAGCTCACTGAGGCCCTCCTCTCCCAGGGCTGCCAACGCTGTCGCTGCCTCAGCGCGGACGCCTGCATCCTCATCGTTGAGCAACCGCAACAGGCCCGGAATGGCCTCGCTGTGGCCGAGCATGCCCAGCGCGCGCGCCGCCGCCCAGCGCGTCAGCCAGTCAGGGTGGCGTAGGATGCGCAGCAAACCCAGCATGGCGGAGCGATTGCCCACCACGCCCAATCCCCAAGCGGCATTGACGCGCACGGCACGCACTTCACTGTCCAACGCCTCCAGCAGGCCGGGCACGGCAGCCTCGCCAAGGTGGGCCAGCGCCTCCGCCAGCCGCACACGGCCTGCCCCATCCACCTGCTCAAGCATGGTCAGCAAGGCAGGAACAGCCATCGCACCGATGCGGCCCAACGGTTCCAGAGCAGCACTGCGCTCGGCAACACTTTCCTCTTGCACCACTTGCAGCAGGGACGAGACCACCGTCTCCCCGCCGATGGCCGAAAGCACCCAGCCCACATCCTCGCGGGCTTGCTCACTTATCTCGGGGTTGCGCAGCGCGTTTAACAAGGCAGGAACAGCCGCCTCGCCGATCTCCGCCAGCACATTGCGCGCTGCCATGCGCAGTGGCTCAGCACCCCCACCGATGAGCACATCCAGCAGGGCGGGGATGGCCGCCTCACCGATCTCCACAAGGGCGCGGCTGGCCACCTGCCGCACATCACCATCTGTGCTGGCGAGCGCATCCAACAGGGAGGGCAGGGCCGGGCGCCCGATGCGGATCAACACGCGGGCCGCCGCCCGCCGGCGCTCGCGGTCCACACCGTGCAAATCGGCCAGCAAGGGCGGCAGGGAGATCTCACGCAGGTCGGCCAGCACGCCGACAGCGGTCTGGCGCACCAACTGATGGGGATCATGAAGGGCTTCCAGCAGGGCGGGCAGGGCGGCAGGGCTCTTGATCCAACCCAGCGCCATGACGATCCCCACCCGCGTCTCGTCATCCTCCTGCAGGAGGGCAACATGGAGGGCCGGAGCGGCCTCCTCACAGCGCAGCCAGCCAAGGGACTGAACGGCAGCGCGGCGCACTTCAACCTCAGGGTCAGCGAGCGCCATCAGAAGGGCAGGCAGGGCGCGTCGGTCGCCGATACTCCCCAGGGAGAGAGCAGCGTTCTTGCGCACCGCTGCGTGGCGATGGCGCAGTAGGCGCATCAAGCGCGGCACAGCACCCTCGTCGCCTTGCCACGCACGCCTTTCCAAATCGCCAATGCGTCGCAGCATCCTTTGGCTGGCCTTGCCGATCAATGGTGCTCCTCACCCCAAGGGCAGCGTTTACTGTGCTCATCATAGCATGTTACGGCAGGCCTGCAGCGTACAATTGCATAACAATAGTGAAAGCCGCCTCGCCCTTCACCTCCTCCCAAACCGCCGTAAGAACTCCCCCCGCGACATCCACATCTCATGCCGCCGCAGGCGCAATAGATTCTTGTCGCGCAGGCTGGGCATGTTGTAGGCCCACATAATCCACCACGTGTAAAAGTTCTCCCAAAACTCGCCAAAGCGGCCCAATGCTCCGGCGTAGGGCAGCGTGATGAAGCCCAGTCGCCGTACAAAGCCGCCGCTGGAGGTCTCGCCGGGCAAGGGGATGAGCACTGTCACCCCACCTATCGCTTGTACCTCAGCGTAGCGCGGATCGCTATCCAGCAGATCGGCTACTGCCTGCAAGGAACGCATGAAAAGGCGGTAGGTGCGTGCTGCCCACGCAACATCTGGTCCCTGCAGTGGAAGGGGAGGCACGTGCTCGTTCCACAGGTGTAAAAACAGCACAGGCGCACCGGCGGGGATGTCACCATCGGGTAGAGGAAGGGGATGTGGAGCGCGCCCAAACTGCAAGCGCAACAAGCAATCGGCATCGTTGCTGAACTCAAACACGCCGTAGTGACGGCGCAGGAAGGCGTCAAAAGCGCGGATGAGGGTGCGCATGGCTTCACCGCCCACCCATCAGCGCGATACCCACCACCATCAGGATCGTCCCCAGCCAACGGGCCGGTGGGATCGCCTCATGGAAGAGCAGCGAGGCTGCCACCACCTGCACACCGAAGATCGCCAGCGCCGTGGTGACGGGGAAAGCCACGTGCAGCGGGATGTAGCGCAGTAGCGCGGTGAGCGTCAGCACGGTGACCAGCCCAGCCAGATTGCCCACCACCTGCCAGAAGAGAAAGCCGCGCCAGCTGGTGCTCGTCGCCGAGACTTTGAAGCTGGCGTTAGCCGCAATGTTGAAGATCATGTTGGCCACCACAAGGGCTACCGTGAGGGCTGGGCCGGCCTGCGGCAGGATGAAGGCCTCGGACAAGGGCTTAGTGCGGGGCATGGCGAATCTCCTTGATGCAGGTCGCGGTCGGAAATCGGGCAGCGCCGTGCGAAGGCAGCCCATATTCTACAACACCGGCGCGCCTTACAGGCAACGCGCAAAGCCCCCATGAAACCGACACGCCCCGTTGCACCCTGCCCAACTCTGGTGTACAGTTCCCCAGCAACGAAGGCTCTCCAGCCCAACGGAGCGCTGCCATGCCCAAGTCATCCTCCCCCGCCCATGTGGAAACGTTGAGGGCTGACCTCAACGCCCTGAACCGCCTGGTTGAGATCAGCGCGATGCTGGCTTCCACTCTGGACCTGCCGCCGCTTCTCAACTACATCATGCAGGCAGCGACCGAGATCACCGACGCTGAAGCGGCCTCCATCCTGCTGGTGGAGGAAGGCAGCGACGAACTGCGTTTTGCTGCCGCCTCAGGGACTGACGCACAGGGACTGATCGGCCTCACTGTGCCTCTGGAACACAGCATCGCCGGAGCGGTGCTCATGCGCCGGCAGCCTTGCATCATCCCCGATGTGTCCCAACACCCACGCCACTTTCAGCGTGTGGATCGCCTGATTGATTTCCACACGCGCTCCATCCTCGGCGTGCCTATGGTCATCCGCGATCAGGCGGTGGGCGTGCTAGAGGTGATCAACAAACGCAGGGGGCAGTTCGGCAATGACGACGTGCGCTACATGACCCTCCTCGCCATGCAGGCGGCAGCGGCGATCCGCAACGCGCAGCTGGTGCGTTCTCTAGAAAAGGCCTACGAGGACCTCAAACAGCTGCACAAACTCAAGACGGATTTCATCGCTATCGCCTCGCATGAGCTGCGCACACCGCTCAGCGTGATCCTTGGCTACGCAACGTTCCTTCGGGAGGAGGCACAGGGGGAGATCAGTGAGCACGCCGAGACCGTCCTCAACAGCGCCCTCCAGTTAAGCAACCTCATTGAGAGCATGACCAACCTGCGCTATGTGGTGATGGACGATACTGAGCTGGCGTTTCAGCCGCTGCCACTCAGCGACCTGCTAAGTGAGGCCTACCGCGAAACTCTCCCCCTGGCGCAAGCCAAAGGTCAGCGTCTGGAAATGCGGGAGCCGCCCTCGCCCTGCTACATCCGCGCCGACCGCGCCCCCTTGCTCCTCGCCTTGACCAACGTGCTGCACAACGCCGTTAAGTTCACGCCAGAAGGGGAGACGATCTCCCTCTCCGCCGAGCGCAGCGGCGATGAGGCATGGATCACCGTGAGCGACAACGGCATCGGCATCCCTCCCGAAGAGTTGGAGCGCATTTTTGAGGCCTTCTACCAAGTGGGAGACCCGCTTACGCGGCGCTATGGCGGGCTGGGGCTGGGCCTCACCATCGCACGGGCAATTGTGGAACGACATAGAGGGCGCATCTGGGCGGCCAGTGCAGGCCCTAACAAGGGCAGCCGCTTTACACTGGCCCTACCCCTTCTACCTTCCCAGCAGGAAGGCCAACACCACCAGTAGCGCAAAAGAGAGCGCCACGCCCATCTCGGCGAAGCCGAAGCGCCGCACGTCGCCTATCTGCGGCCTGCGGTGAGCGACGTAAAGGGCACGCACCAGCAGCAACCCCATAGGCAGGGCCACCAACGGCGGCAACCAGCGCATCCCCGCCGCGGCGATGACCGCCAGCAGGCTCAGCGCGTGGGCAGCGATTACCGCCCACGTCTCCCCCGCTGAGGCGCGCCCGTGCCGCTCGTCAATACGCAGGCGCACGTAGAGCACGCTGATCACACTGTGTAGGGCGCAGAGGCCCCACGCCAGCCACGCCGTAGCATCCAGATGGCCGGTCACGCTGACGTAGGCCGCCGGTGCGGCCAGCGCCAGCCCGATCACGCCGATCAGTTCCATGGCCAGCGTGCGCGGTCCAAGCACGGCGGTGAGTGCCAGTGTGAGCGCCAGCACGCCAACGGCGGGCAACGCTAACCACAGCACTGGCCAGCGGCCCAACGTCAGCAGGCCACCCCCGGCCAGCCCGGCAAGGCCACCGAGCAACAGGCTCCAGAACTGCGCCGCGCCAAGATCGGTCCGGCGACCCTTGCCGCGCGTCACGCGCACCCACAAGCTGATGGGCTGACGGACAAGGAAGAGCATCATGACGGCTACAAAGGCCAGCGCGGTCGCCGCGGCAGCATAGGCGCCTGCCCCTGTCACTACCCCTACCCCCGCGCCGATGAGGAATGGCGTCAACGTCAGCGACCACGAACCGTGTTCAGAAGGAAAGATGATGCGGTAGCGTTGGAGCATCTCTTTCATCACGCGCACCTGTTTTGTCTGTAAGCCCCCACCCTTGACCTTTCTCCCGTATCACCGCACCACCACCCGCGTACCATCATAGCGATTGGTGACGCGGGTGTAGTGCTCATTGAGGTTACCTTGAGGGGTCGTCCAGCGCCAAAACCAACGGGCCGCCTGCGGTGTCAGGTTGACACAACCGTGGCTGCGCGGCCTGCCGTAGTCGTTATGCCAGTACGTGCCATGCAGCGCCACCCAGTTATCCGTAAAGTAGCACACGAAGGGCACGCCGGGCAGGTTGTAGAAATCCGGATCGTCCGAAGCGGTGTCAGCCACCATGCGCTCGCTGATGCGCTTATCCCAGATGTAGTGCGTGCCTTTGGGCGTCTCGTAGTCCTTCACGCCGCTGGAAATATAGCAGGCGTACACCGGCTGATCGTACTCGTAGGCGGTGATCGTCTGCTCGCTTAGGTTGACTTCAATGTGTTTGGCCTCCGGCGGCACATCAGGTGAGAGGGGCGTCAAGTCCTCATCAGGGATAAGGCGCAGGTGCGTGGCGGGCAGGTAAATGGTCTGATAGAGCTCGCGCACGCGGTACCACAACCTGCCATCCGCTCCTTCCACCAGTTTCGTCACACGGAAGACGCAGCCGTAATGCACGCGTCCGCGCACGTTCTCCTCATCCTGTGCGAAGGGGTTGGGGCGGGCAAAGGCTTCCGAGTAAGGCACGATCACCTCGGCCCAACGCCCTTCGCCGAGGTCTGCCACAGGCTGGGTGGGCAGGTGGAAGCGCATAGGCTGCACAAACGAGGCATAGAGGTAGCCGTAGGCCGTCTCCAGCCATAGGTCGTTGTTGAGGAAAACGCGCTCCCCTCGCACCACGCGCCGCACGCGCACCACGTCGTCGCGCTGCAGCTCCGCGACGATGGCCGATGCGGTGCTGGGTTCAGCGCGAGCAGGCTGGTACTCCTGCGTGATGCGCCCCAGCGGCTCACCGTTCCAACGCTCAGGCAGGACAAGCTGCCGACGGGCACGCGGCAGCTCACCTGCCAGAGGGGCAAGCGCCGCCCCCAGCCCTATCAGGCCAAAGGATCGCAGGGCCGCCCGACGGGAGACCGTCGCTTGCTCTTGCCCCCCAGAAAGGTATCTCTCAGCCACAGTACCCCCGCTCGGTGAAGAAGGCCACGGCGCGCTCCCGCTCGCCATCCATGATGATAGAGAGCGTGCGCCCGCCGCAGAGGGCTGGCACATCAATCACCTTGACGTAAGGAGCAAAGCGGCTGTCGGCGGGCAGTAGCTCGGAGAGCAGATTGGGGGCGCTGCGGAAGAACTCCTCGCGGTAGATCACGTCGGGGTCGTGGGGGAAGAGCGGCAAGGGGTAAATGTTGGCCTCCACCAAGTCTTGGAAGAAGTGCGTGCCATAGGAAACCTCCGGCGACCCGCTGCCATCCCGCTGGGCGATTTCTATCAGCATCTTTGTGTTGTAAATGTCCACATAGGACACTTTGACGCCCAACTGCAGGTTGGAAGTGCCCCAGCGCCCCGGCCCCATCAGGATGAAGCGCTCACCTTCCAGCACATGGTTGAGACGCCCTATCACCTGCCCAATCTCCACGCGCACGTGCGGCTCAGCGATGCCGGCGTAAGCCTGCGGGTCCACATAGACGATGTAGCGAATGCCGTCCACGCAGCCCGAGGGCACCTGTTGGTTGGCCGTAAACAGGATGTCCTCCGGCGGGATGTGGGACGGAATCTCAGCTACACGTTCCGGATAGCGGTGGCTGAGGGGGCGGCACTGCAGCAAGGCGATGCGTGCCTGCGGCTTGGGGTAGGTCGCAACCACCTCACCGGCAAACTCTATGTCCACCGGACGCTCGTAAGCCTCTTCCAAGATGTCCAGCATCTCGCGTATGAGATGGACAAACGACTCCTGCCCCAGCAGGTTGTCAAAAGTGACCACCATCTGCTGGGGGTCAAAGGCGGGAGAGCGCCCCACCAGCGGCCTGACGAGGCCCTCGCTCTCCAATGAGACGATGGCGCTAAGGGCAGGGTGATCGGCGCCCAGCACCTCGCTCACGTTGAGCGTCTTGAAGGCGTTATCCTCCAGATCGATCACGTCCATCTGGTGCTGGGAGTAGTGACGCAGCATCGTTGCGCCCAGTTCTGGGCGCAGCTGCGGGTGGCTGAGCGCCACCATGCGGGGATAATCGCTCCCCACGCGCTCCACGGCGCGCGTCCCCAGCCCCACCACCATACGCAGCAGGCCATCCTCGCGGCGGATGCGCGGACTCCAGCGGTAAGGGTTGAAGCTGAAGCCCACACCCGCAAAATCGGGGAAGAAATAGCGCCCGTAGCGCCGACCCTCCACCTTTTGGATGAGGATCGCCATGCGCTCATCGTAGTCGGTCAGCCCGCGCCTCTCGCGGTAGATGAGCGCCTCGGGGCGGATCACGCTGGCGTAAATCTTGATGATGGCCCGCGTCAGTTCGCGCAGGTTCTCTTCATGCGTGCCCTGATTGGGCAGGAAGAAGCTATCGTACTTGCCCGCGAACGACGTATCAAAGTTGTCTTCCAGCAAACTGGAAGAGCGCACGATCAGCGGAGCCTGACCCACCGTGTGCAGCAGCTCGGAAAGCTCGTGAACGATGTCCTCCGGCAGCTGGCTGTTCATATAAGCGTTGTAGCTAGCGGGGTAATCCGCCACCATCTGCTCGGGGCGCTTGTACTTCTGGTTCATGTAGCGAAAGAGGTTGTTGTTGGCATGGAAATCGTAGAACACGTCCGAGCCGAGGTACCACGATTCGGGTAAGGTGACGTACTGCTCAATGTCCAGCCCGCGCTCGGCGCCATGCCGCTGCAGTACCTTGTAGGCCAACAGCATACCGGCGGCCTTACCGCCGATCTTGCCGCGCCCAATGCGGTGGCGACGGATGTTGTCCAAATCCTTGACGGTGAAGTACTGCCGCGCCACACGCACAAAGGCCAGCTGATCGGAGATCATGGCTTTGATGAGCACCACGATGATCTCGCGCAGGTGGTGCTCAATCTGGGCGCGCTTCTCCGGCGGGTACGACTCGTAAATGTGCCCCTGTGCAAAGAGCAGGTCCCAAGGGGCCAGCTCAGGGTTGAAAGTCAGCACTACTTCCTGATTGGGCATGCGCTCGGAGAGCACTTCCTGCACAATCTGCTTGAACAGGTCGTGAGGCAGGTTGTAGGCGAAGTAGAAATCGGTCAGGTGATCGCGGATCTGGTTCAGGCGCTCCTGCCAGACGTCCGTCGGTTCCTGCTCAAAGGGGTTGACCAGTCCCTCGCGCTCCTGCGAGCGGATGGCCTTGTCGCGTACCTCCTGCTCAAAGACCTGTTTGTTCACCACCCCTCGGGCGAAGAGCTCCTCGCGCATGCGCTGGCGAATGCGCCGCGCCAAAATGGGGTACTGGCTGATCTCCAGATAAAGCTGCAGCACTTTGGGCATGTTCTGGGGATCAAAAGACAAACCGCTCACGTGCCAATCCTCGCCTTGGTTCCACACAACATAATTGGTGCAGATTCTACCATATCTCCCCAGGAGATCACGGGTTGGCGAAGGTCTTTCATACCCAGCACGCTCATCCTTTGCCCATATGGCTTGAGCAGGCACACCCTTTCGGTTTACAATCAGGGCACCTGACCACAGGACGGTGACCCGATGCGCAACCTCATCCGCGCGCTGGCAGTACGCAGGGACGTGGCACGGGTGTTGGCTGCCTGTGACCATCAGCAGGACCTGCTGCGCGACGCGCTGGCGCTGCAGGCCATCCCTGCCCCCTCCTTCAGCGAAACAGCCCGCGCGCAGGCTATGCGGGCGCGCTTCGCCGCGCTGGGATTGGCCGATGTGGCCGAGGACGAGGTTGGCAACGTGTACGCCCGCACGCCCGGCCGCGCCGCCGAGCGCCTCCCTGCACTGCTGGTGAGCGCCCATCTGGATACCGTTTTCCCCGCCGAGACCGACTTAACCCCCCGCGTGGACGAGCAGGCGGGACGCATTACGGCGCCCGGTTTGGGTGACAACAGCCTTGGGTTGGCTGCCCTCATCCACGCTGCGCAGGCCCTGGGACAGGCCGGCCTGCTTCCACCAACCGACATCTGGTGGGTGGCAACGGTAGGCGAGGAAGGTCTGGGCGATCTGCGCGGCATGCGCCACGTCTGCCAGTGGTTAGGGGAGCGGCTGGGCTTGGGCATCGTGCTGGAGGGGATTGGGTTGGGGCGCGTCTACCATGCCGGGCTGGGCGTGCGCCGTCTGCGTGTGACGGTACGCGGCCCGGGCGGGCATAGCTGGCTGCACGCCGAGCGCCCAAGCGCCATCCACCACCTGTTGCGTCTGGGGGCGGCACTGGTGGAGGAGATACATCTGCCGCCAGAGCGACAGGCCACGCTTAACATCGGCCTTATAGAGGGCGGCACTTCCGTCAACACGCGGGCGGCACACGCCAGCCTCTCGCTGGACCTGCGGGCAGTGGAGGCAACCCTATTGGAGCGCCTAGAGGCCGACGTGCGCGCTGTGATCGCCCGCTTTGAGGCCGCCCCTGACCTCTCCGTCTCTACCGAGCTCGTGGGGGACCGCCCCAGTGCAGCCATCCCTGCCGATCACCCGCTGGTGCAGGCAGCGCGGGCAGTGCTGGACTTCTTGGACTACACCCCCTCGCAGCCAGAGATCGGCTCAACGGACGCCAACGCCCTGCTGGCGGCGGGCATCCCCGCCGTTTGCATTGGTCTCACCACGGGCGGCAACGCCCACACCGTTGAGGAGTACATTGATATCGCACCACTGGCAACAGGAATGCGCCAACTGCTGCTCTTGATCCTGCTCGCCGCCGATCACATCGGCGCGTGGAGCCGCTGGCAGAAAGGATAAAGAGGGAACCCCATGACGGCACCGAGCATTGGCACCGCACATGCCAAGCGGGGGGAGATCGTCACCGGTTGGTTTGACGCAGTGGAGCTCCCCACCGGCGACTGCGATCGTTTTCCCATCATCATCGCCCAGGGGCGCGCCGATGGGCCAACCTTTTGGGTCACGGCCAGCATTCACGGCGGGGAACACAGCGGCCTTATCGCTGCCCAGCGCCTCGCCACGCCCGATCTGGTGGCGCGCCTGCGTGGCACACTCATCGTCGTTCCTACCCTTAACCCGGCAGGCCTGCGTACCAAGGAGCGCAGCCCCTATTACCTCAACGGCGACCCCAACCGCCTCTTTCCGGAACCGCGCCGCACCGCCCAGCGCCCAGTGGAGAAAAAGGAGGACGAAGGGCCGCCCCCTGCTCTGGAGACGGCTTATCGGCGCTTCTACGAGGCCATCGCTGCCACCGAACCCATCGCCCTGCTGGACCTGCACACAGCGCAGATCGGCTCCCTGCCTATGGTCCTGCGCGACCCCATCTTCTACACGCGAGGGCGCGGTGGGCTGCGCACCCGTGCCGCGGCGCAGGCGCTCCACGAACGCCTCGGCAGCTTGCTGGAGGCCTTTGGCTTCACGGTGATCAACGAGTTTGTGGCCGATTCTTACGTCAGCAAGGCGCTGCACCGCTCGGTGAGCGGAGCCGTGCTCAACGGCCTCGGCGTGCCGGCGGCCACCGTTGAGTTGGGGTCATGGATGCACATAGACGCAGGCGTTGTGGAGGCCTGTCTGGCCGGGCTGCGTAACGCCTTGCGCTGGGCGGGGATGCTGGATGATGCCCCCGAACCTATTGAAGGCATCCCTGTCATCAAGCCGCCCTATGCAGTACGCCGCCATCAGCACCCCCATGCACCACACGCCGGAATCGCCTTGCCGCTCGTGCGCCCCGGCGAAGCCGTGCAGAAGGGGCAGCCGCTGGCGCAGATGGTGGATATCTTCGGCAGGCCGTTGGGCGAGGATGACGGCCTGTTGCGCAGCGCTTATGAGGGCTTCGTCATCGGCTGGCAGCACGGTGTGATACGCTACGAGGGTGAGGCGATCATGGCGCTGGCTATTGAGGACAAGAGCGATCTGGTGGTGCCATATCCCTAGCGCTCGGCCTTTAGCCACTCGCCACTTAGACCTTGTACGGTTCAGGATCGCCATCATAGAGACGGCCATCGGGCATGGTGGCGCCATCCAGCGCGCTGGCGCTGGCCAGCTGGCGGCGGTGCACCTGCGCATCCTTGAGGTTAGCGCGCATCAGGTTGGCACGGTTAAGCTGCGCCCCACCCAGGTCGGCGCCGCTGAGGTTGGCCCCCACCAGATTAGCCCGCGTCAGAAGGGCATAACGCAGGCTGGCGCCCTCTAACTTGGCGTAGGTAAGGAAGGCAAAGGTCAGATCGGCCTGTGTTAGCGTGGCACGGGAAAGGTCGGCGCGGTCCAAACGGGCGCGGCTGAGGTCAGCGCCACTGAGGTTGGCTCGCTGCAGCCGCGCACCAGTGAGATCGGCGCGGGAGAGGTTGGCCTGCTCTAAACGGGCGTCTTTTAGGTCCACACCGCGCAGGTTGCGCCCCGAAAGGTCAAAGTGGCTGAGGTCGGTGATGCGGCCCTGTTCGGCCCAGTGAAGGGTCAGATCGTACTGGATGTCCAGTGGGTCCTCCAGCTCCACCACCTCAGCGATGGCCTCTACCACCTCTGCTGGAGGGGCAAGGGACGGCGCCGACGCTTCTTCGGTGGAAGGCTCAGGAGCCTCGCTGTAGAGTTTGAGGAGCTGGCTAAGCAGCGCATGAATCTCATCCAGACGCCGCTCTATGCGTGAAAGGCGCTCGTCAAGGCGGGACATGGATCACCGGCCCTCCTCTCATAGATGGTCATGCTCGGATTCCAGTATAACATCAAACTGCTCCATGCTCTTGGTGTTTGGCTGTTCTCCCTGTGCGCTGGAGAAGGCTCATCTGCAAGGGGCACAGAGCACACAAAGCGGGGAAACTTTTTCAATTGCGCCCCTGGCATGCTTTGCGGTTGAATCAAGCGGAGAGCAAGGGCACAATATCTGTGATGATCGTAGAAGCGGATTGCTCTACCGAACCCAGCCCACCATGGCAGCGCTACATGCTGGCGGGTAGCCGTCTTGAGGCCCGCGCAGGGTGCTGGCGCTTCATCAATGAGCCGCTGGAGGCCGGACGCTACACCAACGCTCAGGTGGACGATTATCAAGGCCTGCGGCGGCGCAATTTCCGCTGGAAGCCGCCGCTCACCCTCACCGTGCGGGCGCGCTTCTCACACCCGGCGGGTGAGATCGGGGGGACGGCAGGCTTTGGCTTCTGGAACGACCCCTTCCTCATGACCGGCGCCCGCCTGCCGGCCCTGCCGCGCGCCATCTGGTTCTTCTACGCCTCGCCGCATTCAGATATGCAGCTGGCCTGCGATGTGCCCGGCCATGGCTGGAAGGCCGCCACCATTGACGCCGCACGCCTGCCTTTCTTCCTGCTGGCACCGACAGCTCCGCTAGCCATACCACTCATGAACATCCGCCCTCTCTACCGCGCCCTGTGGCCGCTGGCGCAGCGCGCCATACATGTCAGCGAGGCGCTCATAGGGGCAGCAATGACCGATTGGCACCTCTACACACTGGAATGGGACACACGGCATGCGCGCTTCGCGGTGGACGGGGAAACAGTGCTGGCGTGCGACACACCGCCGCGGGGACCGCTGGGCTTTGTGATGTGGATAGACAATCAGGCCATGACCGTCACGCCGTGGGGGCGCTTTGGCTGGCAAACAGTCACCATACCGCACACACAGTGGATGGAGGTCGCTGCGCTGCGCATTGAGCAGACTGCAGAAGGACAACCCCCGGCTACTGATGGGACACTGGTGGAAAGCCCACCGGCGTGAGCTGCATCCCACCGGGGTTTGCTTCCCCAGGCATCGCGAGGGGTTTGCTTCGTCATGACCGCACACCGCAACACGAGCCTCACACGCTTTGCACGCCGCTGGGCAGCCTGCCTCTTGTTCGTCGCGCTGATCGCAGCAAGTTGCCACACCGAGGCGACCGTGCCGCCCTCTGCAACACCCCTGCTGGGCACGGTGAAGGGTACACTGGTCCCCACCAGTGATGCCTCGCCTGTTGCGGGGCGTGGGGTAGCGCTATGCCGCCTCACCGAAGGGACGCCGACCGCACCCGCCGCCTGTGCCCTTATTGCCCCGGCAACCGCTACCGATGCGCAGGGGCGCTTTGCCTTTGAGCATGTAGCCCCCGGCACCTACCTGATCGTGTACGCCTCGGAGCTGGCTGATTTCCAGGCGGGGATGGACCGCTGGGCGGGGCGCACCCTACATCTGAACGATTGGCCCTGGCTGCGTGACCATTTCCTACCTTCTGGGGTAGCGAACCTGCGCCTGCCCGCCAGCTTGCTCAACTCCGAACGTCTGGACCGCATCGCCTACGGCAAGCGCACCCTCCTCTTTGAGGGATCGCCCTTCGTCCTCGCCCACGAGGTTGTGGAGCGCGCCGCCGTCCGCTTGATCGTCCTGCATGTGCAGGTGGGCGAGACGGTGCAGGTGATCATCCCTGCCTTTGACCCTGCACCGCTGGATTACGCCGCCCTGCGGGCGCGCATCGGCGCGCTGAGCCGCGAAGAGCAGGCCCTGCTGGCACGCGATCTGGCGGCGCGTTGGGAGCGCTTCATGGCGGGCGAGGACGCTGCCTTCCGCGATACCGATCTGCGCGTGATAGAGGCCTTGCGCAGCGGTGCAGCTCACGAGATTGGCAATGCGCAGCTAACGGCGCTAGAGGAATATGAAGGCGAGCTGGTCAAGCGCGTGGGCTACCTGACGGTGGATGTGCAGAGCGGTGCCGAACGGGTGATCGGCTGGCTGGATGAGGTCAGCGGCGACGTGATAGAGGCGCACACTGGCTATCATCTCAACGTGCGCGACCACCCGGGCGTGTGGGTGGAGGAAGGGCCAAATGGGGAGCAGTTCTATCACTACGGCTTTTCCTACTATCGGCGCTGGGGGCAGATATTGCCTGATCCCATCATCGCGCTCCTTGAGGACTTCTACAGCAAAGGTGTGGCCCATCTGCGCCGCTATATGGCTGACTACCAAGCCGCGGCGCAGTCCTTCGGCGGCGACATGCAGCTGGTGACATGGGACGAGGAGCTGTTGGAGCGTGTGGCCGCCTGGCAACCCAGCATCCCGCCTTTCGCCCATCTGCCCGATTCGGGCACGGTGGACATTCGCCGTGAGCGTTTGCTGGAAGCCATCGCCGAGGGGCATGTGGTGGTGGATGAGACCAGCCTCGCCGCCTTTGTGGAGGACGAAGCGCAACGCTCCGCGGATCCACCCGATCCCGAAGAGGTGCGTTCCGCGCTGCTGACCCCTTACCGTTCTGGCCACCTGTTCAGCGACTTAGAGGCGGCCATCATCTTGGAGGCCACCTATGGGGGTGCCAACCGTCCCCTAACCATCACCATAGATGGCCAGCTGGAAGTGGGGCTGATGGTACCCAGCCGTCGCGATAAGCAGATCTTTATCTCGCCGGAGGAGGTATCCCACGCCCTGCTCTACCCGGGCATCGTGAACAGCTACTGGGCGCACGAAATGGCGCACGTGGTGGATTTCCGTGCGCCGCAGTACGCTTTTGTCACCACGCCGCCCACCCACTCACACTGTGAGCCGCTGAAATACCTGATGGATTATATGTGGTGGGTGCAACGCTACCCCGGCGACGCCCCCGCCTGGGATTGGATGCTCATCAACAGCGGGCTGGCCCTGGCCCGCCTGCTGGCGGAACACTTCCCGAACTCCGGCTGCTAAGGGGAGAGGGGAGAAGGCGAACGCTTACTCACCATCGCGGGCAAGCATTGCCGCCGCCCGTCTCAGCAGGCTCCGCTGATCGGGCGTCTCGGCACCAGCCCCAGCCTGTCGCACCGCTGCCTCGGCCTGCTCTAGCGGGAGGCCTAGCGCCATGAGCACGCAGGTTGCCAACATGCCGGTACGTCCTTCGCCTGCGTAGCAGTGGATCAGCACACGCGTCCCCGAGCGCAGCTCCTCGGCGATCTCCAGCGCCAGGTCAAAGAACTCCTCCTCGTCGTCGGGCAGGCCGCCATCGGGAATGGTGAGGTCGTTCCATGTTTCCCAGGGCAGGTCCTCTTCCAGGATGTGGCGGGCATAGCGGGGGGCATAACGCCTGACCTCATGGAGAGGGGCCAGGCATACCACAACCTCCACCTTGTGGCGGGCGATCTCCTTCACCGCCTCATCTAACAGCCAGTCCTCAGTGCCCGGCATGGGTGAACGGAAGAGGCTCCCCGCGACACCCTCGGGCAGTTCTATCTCGGTCAGCATAGTTTCCACCGCACGCTCATCCCACAAGAGCTTGGCTACAAGCGATACAGCACGTACAGCACCAATGCCGAGACGAGCGGCACAGTGAGGTTATCCAGCCCAAGTGGCGAGATGCCCTCCATAAGTGCGGCGCTCAGCGCGACAAAAGCAGCCATGATCGCTGCACTGGCCGGACCGAGCACACGGCTCGTGGGGCTAAGCGACGACCCCGGCAGCAGCCAGAGCGTCAGGAACACCGCCACAAGGCTGAAGGTTGCCATCGCTGCTGTGCCCTCCCATGAGCGCGTGTGCCCAAACAGCGTATAGGTGCGGCGGCCCCAGCGCCTGCCGATGAGGTGCGCCAGCGCATCGCCCCACGTCATGGCCATCACCGCCGCGGCGGCGATGGGCACGCCGTCCACCGCTTCCGCGCCCGTGCGCCAGAACAGCGCAAACAGCAAAGTGATGGAGAAAGCAAAGTATACGGTGCCGGGCGTAGACTCGGCGCTGTCCATCTGCTTAAAGACCTGACGGCGGTAGAAAATATAATTCAGCACGATGAAGGTAGCAAAGGGAATGATGCCATAATACCAGTGATCAAAGCAATAAAGGATGCCCCACACCCACATCCCCGCGCCGATGTGGATCACCTTGCGCGTGACATGCTGAGGCCAGCGCAAGTGCCTGCCAAGGGCCTCCACGGCGATGAGCAGGCCAAACGCATAAAGGTAGGAGAGAACAAGGCCGAAGACATCACCTTGCGTCACAAGGGCCTCCCTCAAGATGGAGCGTTCAACCTGCAGAGCGTATCCCCACGGGGTGAATTGTATGCGCACATCGGCGCGGCGTAAAGAGCGAACAGGGGGCACAACGCCCTCAGAGGGATGTTGCCGGTTTTGCCCACACAGGGATATTTAAAAGCACGATCAGATACATCAGGTATTGCCTTCTGGTGTATTATGTGGTAGGATGGAAATGTATTCGGCCTGCGCCTTGCGGCGCCTAGACGGCGGAGGTGGTCATGGTCCGATCGCTATCTGATGACGATACCACAAAGCGCCGTATCTACCGCGAGCTGCGCCGCTCCATCCTCATGGGCCACCGCAGGCCTGGCGAGCGTGTGAGCATTGAGGAATTGGCTCACTCCTACGGCACGAGCATCACCCCCGTGCGCGACGCCTTGCAATTGCTCAGCCAGGAAGGGCTGATCACTATCCGCCCCCGTTCCGGTTATTTCGTCACTCGCCTCACACTCAAGCAGCTGCGCGACCTGCTGGAGCTGCGCGAGATTCTGGAAGTGGCCAGCGTGGAGCGCGCCGCTGAGCGCATCACCGAGGAGCAGCTCACCCGTCTGGAGCACGTCCATGCTGGCTATACCGGTGATGATGACGTATCCTACGAGCGCTACACCGACGAGAACCGCACTTTCCACACCCTCATCGCTGAGGCTTCCGGCAACCGCGAGCTGGCAGAACTGCTGGGCCACGTACACGACCGCCTGGCACGCTTCATGGTCATCCGCCATGCTGGGGCTACCATGCACCTTACCCACGCCCGCATTGTGGAGGCTCTGCGTGCCCACGACCCACAGGCGGCACGGCAGGCCATGCTGGATGAGATCACCGAGACGCGGGAGCGCATACTGGAGCGCGTGATCCGCGAAGAGGGCGCTGCCTGGCAGCTGGATTCGTGATGAGCGCCACGCTGGGTATTGACACGGGGGGAACTTACACCGACGCTGTACTCGTAGATGCGGGCGGCACGGTGCTGGTGCACGCCAAAGCGCTAACCACCCACCATGACCTTGCCATCGGCATCGGACAGGCAGTGGCCGCTGTGTTGGCCGCCCATCCCCTCCCCCCTGCTGAGATTGGGCTGGCAGCCCTCTCCACCACGCTGGCCACCAACGCCATCGTGGAAGGGCGCGGCAGCCCGGTATGCCTCATCCTCATCGGCTACGATGCAGCGCTCATGGCCCAATATGGCTTTGAGCATGAACTGGCCACCCAAGACGTGGTGTACGTGCGCGGTGGGCACGACGGGACGGGCAATGAGCTGGCCCCGCTGGATGAGAAGGCTCTCCGCGCCGTCGTGAAGGCGCGGCGTGGGCGGGCCGAGGCTTTTGCTGTCTCTGCTTATTTCGGCGTGCGCAACCCCTCACATGAACGGCGCGCCAAAGCCCTCATCGCCGAGCTGACCGACTGCCCTGTTACCTGCGGGCATGAGCTGACCACACGTCTGAATGCGGTGCGCCGCGCTGCCACAGCAGCGCTCAACGCCCGCCTCATCCCGCTGCTGCGTGACCTGATCGCCACGGTGCAGACCACCCTGCATGGGTTGGGCATCGGCGCACCGCTGATGGTTGTGCGTGGCGATGGCGCGCTGATGCGCGCCGAATGGGCCATGCAGCGCCCCATTGAGACCATCCTCTCTGGTCCGGCGGCGAGCGTGCTGGGAGCGCGACACCTCGCAGGCATCCAAGGCGAGGCATGGGTGGTGGATGTGGGCGGCACAACTACCGACATCGCTGCCCTGCACGGCGGGCGCCCACGCCTGAACTCCGAAGGGGCGCAGGTAGGCGGTTGGCGCACCATGGTTGAGGCGGTGGATGTGCATACCATCGGCTTGGGCGGCGATAGCTGGGTGCGGCTGGATACCGAGCGGCGGCTGATGATCGGCCCGCGCCGTGTGGTGCCGCTGTGCCTGCTCGCCAGTGAGTACCCCGCTGTGACGGCAGCGCTGCGCCAGCAGGCTGCCCATCCTCGCCATGGCGATGGGCAGTTTGTGATGGCTCTGCGCCACCCCAACAGCGACCTCTCCCCAGAGGACGCCCGCCTGCTGATGGGACTGGCAGAGGGGCCGCGCTCGCTAGGGGCGCTGGCCGAAGCGCTGGGGCCTGCGGCGCTGCTGACCCATCGCCTAGAGGCGCTGGAGGCGCGCTGGCTGATCGCCCGCGCTGCTTTCACCCCCACCGATGCGCTGCATGTACTGGGGCGCTTCAACCGTTGGGATGCCGAAGCCGCCCGCTGGGGAGCAACACTGCTGGCGGCACAGGCGAACCTCGCCCCTCAAGAGCTCTGCGAGCGGGTCGTGGCGCAGGTCTCACGACAGGCGGCGGTGGCGCTGATCGGCAAGGCGCTGGGCGATGAGGGCCTGCCCCCGCACGAGATGGCCACCGCAGGCGTGGAAACCCTGCTGGCGCGGGCACTGGGCGAGGCTCCCGACTCGGCGCTGGGTGTGGAGATGGCGCTGCGCCATCCCCTTATTGCCATCGGTGCGCCTGCCGAGGCTTATCTGCCGCGCACAGCGCACCTGCTGCACACCGAGGTCATCGTCCCTCCCCATGCGGAGGTGGCCAGCGCAGTCGGGGCGGCGGTGGGGAGCGTGATCCAGCAGGTGCGCGTGGAGCTGCGCCCGCTGGACTCGCGGGGGCTGTTCCGCCTGTATCTTCCCGAAGGCGTGGCGGATTTTGAAACAGTGGAAGAGGCACTGACCCACGCCCGGCAGATCGTGCTGCCCCTGTTGGAAGCACGGACGCGGCAGGCAGGCGCCGAGCAGTATGAGGTGCACATCGCGCGCTATGACCGCCGCGCGCCGGTTGCGGCGGGATGGGGTGAGGAAGCTTATCTGGGCACCGAACTGACGTTTACGGCAGTGGGTCGGCCCCGCTCGGCGATCCCCTCTGCCGAACCGCATCACGGGACATGAAGTCCCTGCAATCCATCACGCTATCCAATTAAGGAGGCCCATAAAGACAATGGCAGACATCCTGCAAACCATCGCCAAGAAGCTCTACGTCGGAGAAGAGGAAGAAGTCGCTCGCCTCGTCCAGCAGGCGCTTGACGAGGGCATGACCCCCCACGAGGTCCTCAAGAACGGCCTCATCGCCGGTATGGATGAAGTAGGGCGTGACTTCAAGGCCGGCGACCTGTTTGTGCCGGAAGTGCTCATCGCCGCCCGTGCCATGACGGCGGGCATGAACGTCCTGCGCCCGCTGCTCTCCAAGAGCGATGTGCGCGGCGTGGGCACGCTCGTCATTGGCACGGTGGAAGGCGACCTGCATGACATTGGCAAGAATCTGGTCAAGATGATGATGGAGGGCGCAGGCTTTGAGATCGTGGACCTGGGGACCAACGTCAAGGCAGCGGACTTCGTCGCCGCTGTGCGCCAGCATCAGCCGCAGATCGTGGGCATGAGCGCCCTGCTGACAACCACCATGGTCAACATGCGCTCGACCATTGAGGCACTGGTGGAGGCCGGCCTGCGTGACACCGTGAAGGTAATGGTGGGCGGTGCGCCGGTCACAGAAGCCTTTGCCAAGGACATCGGCGCGGATGCCTACGCGCCCGACGCCGCCACCGCCGTGGAGACCGCCCGCCGGTTGCTGGCCTGAGCCAGCAGATGAAAGAGGCAGGTTGACCATGCCGCAACCCATTGAAACGTCCCGACCACGCCTCCAGATGCTCTCCGAGGAACAGGTGGAGGCCATCCACTATGTCAGCCTGGACATTCTAGCCCGCACGGGCATTGTGATGAAGCACGAAGGAGCGCGTCAGCTGCTGCTGGAAGCTGGGGCGTGGGAGTCGGAGGGGCGGCTGAAGATACCGGAGCACATGGTGATGGATGCCCTCGCTTCGGCGCCCTCGCGCATCCCCATGCACAACCGGCTGGGCGAGCTGACCATGCCACTGGAGGCTGATAACGTCTTCTTTGGCACTGGCTCGGACTGCATCTTCACGCTGGATGTAGAGACAGGCCAGCGACGCCCCGCCGTGCTGGAGGATGTACGCCGTATCGCCCACCTGTGCGACGGCATGGACCAGATTGACTTCGTGATGTCCATGGCCACCCCTTCGGACGTGCCCACCCGCGATCACTATTTGCACGCCTTTATCGCCATGATACGGGGGTCGGTGAAGCCCAACGTGTACACCGCCCGCGACCGCGCCGATATGGAGGACATCTACCGCATCGCCTGCGCAGTGGCAGGCAGCGAGGACGCCCTGCGCGAGCGCCCCTTCCTCATGCTCTACGCCGAGCCGATCTCCCCCTTGTTGTTCAACGAAGAGTCGGTGGACAAACTGCTCTTCTGCGCTGAGAAGGGCATCCCGGCAGCCTACCCGCCCTCGCCCAACACGGGCGGCGGAGGGCCGATCACATTGGCCGGCGCACTGGCGCTGGGTAACGCCGAGTGTCTAGTAGGGTTGGTGTTGACGCAGCTGGTGCGGCGTGGCGCCCCCTTCCTGTATGGCATGAACACCGCCGCGCTGGATATGAAATCGGCCATCGTGAGCTACGGCAGTCCGGAGTGGGCTACCGGTATGCCCGCCTGCACCGATCTGGCGCGTTACTATGGCCTGCCTTCATGGGGGGCAGCGGGCGCCACAGACAGCAAAGTGGTGGATGCCCAAGCGGGCGCTGAGGCAGCGACTTCCATCATGACGGCGCTGCTCTCGCGCACCAACCTCGTGCACGATGTGGGCTACATAGAGTACGGCAGCACCTCCTCTATGGCGATGGTGGTGTTGGCCAACGAGATCATCCGCGCTGCGCGCTACATCATGGGCGGGGTGGAAGTCAGCGAGCGCACCCTCGCCCGTGAGGCCATCCACCGCGCCGTGCCCGGCAGCGGCTTTCTGGCCGATGAGCATACACTGCACAACTGGCGCTGGGCGCAGTGGCGGCCTGAGCTCTATGACCGTCGGCGCTATGACGCATGGGCGCAGGACGGCGGCGAGGACCTCGCGGCACGGGCCAGCGAGCGCGCCCGCTGTATCCTTGCCGAGCACGAAGTTCCGCCGTTGCCGCAAGAGGCGGAGAAGGTGATTAGAGAAGTGCTGGCCGCACGGGCCAGTTGATCGCCAGCCAGCACAAGGAGTAAGGAGGTGTCGTGAGGAGCAACCCGAAGAAACCGCATGGCAAGGATGGATGGAGGACCTTTCACCATTGAGAAGGCGGCATAAAGGCCGCGCAAAAACCATCACAGGAGGAAGCCATGAAGAAGCACGCTGTGCACCCCTACATTCCGGAGCTGCAGGAACTCTACCGTCAGGGCCGCTGCACACGGCGTGAGTTCCTGCGCACGGCCACGCTGTTGGGCATGTCGCTGGCGGCAGCCAACGCCTTCCTCGCCAGCTGTGCCCCTGCCACCGAAGCGCCAGCGGAAGGAACGCCGGCTATGGAGATCACCACCGGGCCGATGCCTGCCATCCGCCGCGGCGGCACAATGACCATCGCCACCCGCGTGCAGCGTGTGGACCATCCCGCGCGTTTCTCGTGGATTGAGGCGGCCAACCAGTGGCGGCAGGTGTGTGAATACCTCACACGCACCAACTGGGACAACATCACCGAGCCGTGGCTGCTGGAGCGCTGGGAGGCTAACGAGGACGTCACCGAGTGGACGCTCTACCTGCGCAAGGGCATCAAGTTCAACAACGGGCAGGAGTTCACCGCCGATGATGTGGTCTTCAACTTCAAGCAGTGGCTTGACCCCGACATCGGCTCTTCCATGTTGGGGCTGATGAGCTACCTCTCGCCCGACAACGTGGAGAAGGTGGACGACTACACCGTCAAGCTACACCTCAGCTCGCCGCAGATCGGCGTGCCGGAGCACCTCTTCCACTATCCGGCCGCCATCGTCCCACGCACCTTTGAGGGCGACCTGACCAAGCAACCCATTGGCACCGGCCCCTTCAAGATGGAGGAGTACGTGGAGACCGAGCGCGCCGTGTTCGTGCGCCGCGACGACTACTGGCGCATGGGCGCGGACGGTCAGCCGCTGCCCTATCTGGACAAGCTGATCTTCCTTGACTTGGGCGAGGACGAGGCGGCACAGATCGCAGCGCTGCAGAGCGGCCAGGTGGACAACATCTTCAACCCCTCCGCCGAGGTGTGGCAGGCGGTGAAGGACCTGCCTGACATTGGCGTGTACTCGGCGCAGACGGCGCAGACGTTCCACATCCGTATGCGCGTGGACATGGAGCCCTTCAACGACGTGCGCGTGCGCCAGGCGCTCAAGAAGTGCATTGACCGCCAGAAGATGCTGGACCTGGCGTGGTTCGGCGAGGGCGTGCTTGGGCACGATACGGTCTTCGCGCCCATCCACCCCGAATACTGCGAGAAGCCCATCCCCGAGTACGACCCAGAGGGCGCCCGCGCTCTGCTGGCCGAGGCGGGCTATCCCGACGGGGTGACGGTGGAGCTCTCCACGCAGGAAGCGCGTGCCGAGCCGGCTATGGCCCAGTCGCTCAAGGAAACGGCGGCGGCGGGCGGCTTCAACATCAACCTCAACATCCTGCCCTCAGCACAGTATTGGGACATCTGGACCGAGGTGCCGCTGGGCATCACCATCTGGGCGCACCGTCCGCTGGGCATCATGATCCCGGCGCTGGCCTTCACCGCTGACGAACAAGGCAACCCGGCCCCCTGGAACGAGACGCGCTGGGTGGATGAGGAGTACGTCAGCCTGCTGCGTCAGGCGGAGAGTACGCTGGACGTGGAAGCCCGCCGTGAGATCGCCTGCAAGATGGAGGACATTGAGATGGAGCGTGGGGCGGCAGGCATTGCCTTCTTCACCAATGTGTGGTATGTCTGCCACAAGCGCTTCCAGGGTGTGCGGGCGCACCCCACTAACTACGACCTGCTGGATGAGGTGTGGGAGCAGGCGTAGCTGCCCCGCCCCCTACCTCTAGCCCTCCCCCTCTCTCCGCCAGCGGGAAGAGGAGAGGACCTCAACGGAAGTCGGCAAGTGGGTGGTGAGGTGGGGCATCCTCGCCTCACCACCCCCATCATTGAGCGAGAGTGAAGATGGCCAGATACATCCTACGCCGTCTGCTCTTCATGCTGCTGACGATGTTTCTCGTCTCGGTGGTAGTCTTCCTCGTCACGGAGGCCGCCCCGGGCGACGTGGCCCGTCACATCCTCGGGCAGTTTGCCACGCCGGAGCAGGTGGAATTGCTGCGCGAGCAGATGGGGCTCAACCGCCCCATCGTGATCCGCTACATAGACTGGTTAATCGGCAACGACTGGCACTACAACCGCCTGGTGGGGATGCCCCTCACCTTCCGGCGCGCCACGCCGCAGGGTGAGCCGCAGTGGTGGGCGGTGAAGCCTGATGGCACACTGGCACAGTGGAAGATGAAGGAAGAGGGGCTGGTGGAGATGCGCCTCATGCCCGATGGCACCATCCAGCAGTTCCCCTTTGACAACTGGCGCGTTGACGAAGAGGGCAACGCCTACTTCTGGGGCGTGGATACGGCAGGGCACGTGGTGCTGTGGTACCGCGATGTGCGCCGCACCGACACGGGTGGCCCGGCAGTGGCAGGCCGCGCCATGACGGAGGCTACCGGCATAGAGTATCTGCCGTTGCGCAAGGGCCTGCTGCGCGGTGACCCCGGCATCTCGTTCCGCACCAACCGCCCCGTCGGGCCGACGCTGCTGCGCCGCCTGCGCAACTCCTTCACGCTGGCAGGGATCGCCTTCGTCTTCATTATGCCCATCGCCCTACTATTGGGCATTTTGGCTGGCCTGCGCGAGGGCAGCCCTTTGGACCGTACCATCTCGCTCTTCAGCCTGGTGACAACCTCGGTGCCGGAGTTTGCCAGCGGCGTCTTCTTGATATTGGTGTTCGCCTTCTGGCTGAAGCTGCTGCCGGGCGCCGCCGTGTTCGTGAACGACATCGCCCCCTGGCAGGACCCCAAACTGCTCATCCTGCCTGTGCTGACGCTGACGCTGGTGGAGGTGGGCTATGTGGCCCGTATGACGCGCGCCAGCATGGTAGAGGTGATGAACGCCCCCTACATCCGCACCGCACACCTCAAGGGACTACCGTACTGGCGCGTTGTCTTCAGGCATGCCTTGCGCAATGCCCTTATGGCTCCCATCACCGTGATCATGCTGCACGTCAACTGGTTGGTGGGCGGCATTGTGGTCGTGGAGTCGGTATTTGGCTACCCGGGCTTGGGCATGTACCTGCTGGACTCGGCGCTGTTCAAGGACATCAACGCCATTGAGGCCGGGGCGATGGTGATGGTAGCGCTGGCTGTCGGCACGCAGTTGATCGCCGACATCCTCTACACGTTCCTCAACCCGCGTGTGCGCTACGCCTAGAGGAGGGGTTGCATGACAGTAACCGGTTGGATGGCCGAGCAGCGCAAGAGCCGCCTGCGCAAAGTGTGGGAGCAGGTCTCCATCATCTTCCGCTCGCGGGTGGCGGTGATCGGACTGAGCATTGTGCTCTTCTGGGTGCTGGTGGCGATCTTCGCGCCGCTGCTGGCCCCACATGACCCCTACGCCCAAAACGAGCAGGCCATTAACCAGCCCCCTTCGCCAACCTACCCCTTGGGCACCGATAAGTTAGGGCGCGATGTGCTCTCACGCCTGATCTGGGGCAGCCGCACCATCCTCATCCTGGCGCCGCTCTCGGTGCTGGGCGCAGTGGCCGTTGGCACGGTGCTCGGGTTGGTGGGCGGCTACTTCGGCGGCATTGTGGATGAGGTCGTGATGCGCCTGCTGGATGCGATCATGGCCTTCCCCACCATCCTGCTTTACCTCATCATCATCGCCGCCATCGGCCCCTCGGCGGTGAACGTGGTGCTGGCGATCACCTTTGTCGGCGCGCCGGGAGTGGCGCGGCTGGTGCGCAGCCTCACGCTGGACATCCGCACGCGGGATTACATCCGCGCCGCCGAAACGCGCGGCGAGCACCCGCTTTACATTATGTTCGTGGAGATCCTGCCCAACGCACGCGGCCCGCTGATCATTGACGCACTGTTGCGTGTAGGGTACGCCATCTTCGCCATCGGCACGCTGGGCTTCTTGGGATTGGGCCTGCCGCCGCCCACACCCGACTGGGGCGGTATGATCAGTGAGGCACGCCGCTGGATTTGGACCAACCCCTTGGGGGTGCTGTGGCCTGCTTTGGCCATTTCCAGCCTCGTGGTGGGGCTGAACCTCTTTGCGGACGGCCTGCGCGAAGAAACAACGCGCTATCAATAAGGAGCGACCCCCTTCGGGGGAAAAGCTTACCCCCTCTCCCCCTTTTGAGGAAAAGGGATAGGGGGTAAGGCCACAAAGGAGCAGGCATGAGGCGAGGGACGCACGATATTCCGATCCTGAAAGTGGAAGAGCTGGCCGTTTCCTACGAAACGCGCTATGGGGACGTGCCCGCCGTGCGCGATGTATCCTTTGAGATTCAGCGCGGCGAGACATTCGGCATTGTGGGCGAATCGGGATGCGGCAAGAGCACGGTGGCCTTCAGCGTGGTCAACTTTTTGGGGCGCAACGGCAGGATCGTGGACGGACGCATCCTGTTTCAGGGGCGCGATCTGGTGGGACGCTCCGAGCGCGAGCTGCGCCAGTTGCGCGGCGATCGTATCGCCATGGTCTATCAGGACCCTATGCAGGCGCTCAACCCCTCCATGCGCATCGGCGATCAGATGGCGGAGGTGCTCATTGTCCACCGCCGCATGAAGAAGGCCGCCGCCGAGGAGAAATGCCTGCGCATGTTGGAACGCGTCTACATGCCCGACGCGGCCAACGTGATGCGCCGCTATCCGCATCAGCTTTCCGGCGGGCAGCAGCAGCGTGTGGTGATCGCCATGGCGCTGCTCAACGACCCTGCGCTGCTAATCATGGACGAGCCGACCACCGCGCTGGATGTGACGGTTGAAGCGGCGGTGCTGGACCTCATCAACGACCTCCAGCGCGAGTTTGAGACGGCCATCATGTACATCAGCCACAACTTGGGGGTAATTGCCCGCGTGGCAGATCGGGTAGGGGTGATGTACGCCGGCGAGATCGTGGAGCGAGCCAGCGTGGAGGACATCTTTCTGCGTCCGGCGCACCCCTACACGCAAGGGCTGATTGGTTGCCTGCCCGGCGTGGGCATGTCTAAGCATAGCGGCTACCTGCGCCCCATTCGGGGACGTGTGCCTTCGGCGCGGGAGCTGCCGCCCGGCTGCGTGTTTGAGCCGCGCTGTGACTTCGCCCGTGACATTTGCCGCACCAAGCGCCCCACTCTGGATGAGATCGCTAATGGCCACGCAGCGCGCTGCTTCTTCGCTGAGGAAGTGATGCAGGCAGGCCGCCAGATACTTCAGCAGGCAGCCACCTCTGCGACGCCTGCCGCCGCCTCCTCCGACGCCGATGAGGCCATCCTGCGGCTGGAGAACCTGCGCATGTACTACGAGGCGCCCTCCAAGCAGATCATCGGCGGGCCGAAGCAATGGGTGCGGGCTGTGGACGGCGTGAGCCTGACTGCCCAGCGCGGGCGAACGCTGGGCATTGTGGGCGAATCGGGGTGCGGCAAGACCTCACTGGTGAAGACCATCATCGGCTTGGAGAAGCCCACCGGCGGCGAGATAGAGTTCATGGGCATAGACATCACCAAGCCGGTGCTCCAGCGCGATCTGGACCTCATCCGTAACCTGCAGATGGTGTTTCAGAATCCCGACTCCACGCTCAACCCCTCCTTCAGCGTGGGACGGCAGATCGCGCGCCCGCTCTTACGCTTCAAGGTGGTGCCACGCCATAAGGTGCGCGAGGAGGTGATCCGCCTGCTGGACCTGATGAAGCTGGGCGAGGGCTACTACGACCGCTTGCCGCGTCAGCTCAGCGGCGGTGAAAAACAGCGCGTGGCCATTGCCCGCGCCATTGCCGGCAACCCCAAGCTGGTGCTGTGCGATGAGCCAGTCTCAGCGCTGGATGTCTCGGTGCAGGCAGCGGTGCTCAACCTGCTCTTGGAGATTCAGCAGCAGATGGGCACGACGCTGGTGCTCATCTCCCACGATTTGAGCGTGGTGCGCTACTTCTGCGATACCATCGCCGTGATGTACCTGGGGCAGATCGCCGAAGTTGGCCCAGCGGAGGCGATCTACGCGCCACCTTATCACCCTTACACTGAGGCACTGCTCTCGGCCATCCCCATCCCCGACCCCCGCGTGGAACAGAAGCACATCCGCTTGAGTGGGACGGTGCCCAGCGCGCTCAACCCGCCCAGCGGCTGCCGCTTCCACACGCGCTGCCCGCGCCGCCATCTGCTGCCTGAAGGCGGCAAAATCTGCGAGGCGGAGGCACCACCTGCCCGCGAGGCGAGTGCAGGGCACCGCATCTATTGCCATATCCCGCTGGAAGAGCTGCGCCAGCTGGGCGAGGTGATCACCCTTGAGGAGGAGCAACGCCATGTTGGTTAAGGATTACATGGTCCGGCACCCACCGATGGGTGAGCCGGGCATGTCCATTGTAGAAGCCCAACGCTACATGGGCGAGCACGACATCCGTCACCTCCCCATCGTGGGTGACGGCAAGCGCCTGCTGGGGTTGGTGACGCGCCAAACGCTGCTCGTGGACCCGGGGCGGCTGGGCAGTCTGGACATGTGGGAGATCACGCGCTACCTCTCGCGCCTGAAGGTAGAGGATGTGATGATCAAGGCGGCGGATGTGGTCACCATACCGCCTGATACGACCATTGAGGAAGCGGCGCACATCATGGTAGAGCGGCGCATCGGCTGCCTGCCAGTAGTGGAAGATGGCATCGTGCTGGGCCTCATCTCCGAGACGGATTTGTTGCGGCAGCTCACCGAGCTCATGTCAGGGCGTTCGCCCTGCGTGCGCGTGACCGTGCATATGCCGATGGTCAAGGGCGAGCTGGCCAAGCTGGTTTCAGCCATCGCCGCGCGCGGCTGGGCCATTGAGACGCTGGGTGGAGCAGTGGTGCCCAAAGACCCCTACACCTGGGAGGCAGTGGTCAAGATCGCCGAGCCGAAGGAGGAAGTGGTGGCAGCGATCTCGGCCATTGAGAGTCAGAAGATCGTGGATGTGCGCGAGACAGAACGGTGACAGACACTTTACCCCTTATCCTCACAGCCGTTTTCCTTTCTCACTGGCTGGAGAGGGGGATGGAGACTCAAGGACAACATGGCACTCTTAGATGCCTTCATGGCTGCCTTTGGCGTGTGGGAAGAGGCACGGCCTTACCTGCACCTCATCGTGAATGAGGACGAGATGCGCCTCATTGTGGCGATGGCGGGCCGTGCTGTCACCGCGCCGGAGGCCGCTGACTTGCTGGGCATCCCCCCTGAGCAGGCAACAGCGCTGCTGGAGCGCGCCTATTCGCGCTGTGTGGTGAACAAAACGCCCGAGGGCCGCTATACCCCCGCCGACTTCTGGGCGCGGCTGGATCATTTCGCCAGGTACGAGAACTGGGATGACCTCCCACCTGAAGGCCGTAAGCAGCTGGACCGCCGCTTTTTGGATGCCTTCATTGAGCGCCATCGCGAGAACGTCCGCCGCAAGATGCAGGGGCTGGCCGCTGAAAATGCCCTGCCCAATGACACCATCCTGCTGCTGCACGAAGTGGAGGAGATGATTGACGCCGCCACACTGATCATCGTGCAGCCCTGTGACTGCCGCCGCCTGGGGCAGAACTGCGATAAGCCGGTGGAGACCTGCATCTGGCTGGACGATGGCGCACGTGCGGCATTGGATCGGGGGCACGGGCGCCGGTTGACCAAAGAAGAGGCCAGGCGGCTGGTGCGCCGCGCCGATCACAAGGGGCTGATGCACACCGCCGACAGCGAGTGGCGCACGCGGGGACTACACGCCATCTGCAATTGCTGCGCCGATGACTGCTACCCCTTCCGTGCTGCGCAGGAGCTGGGCAGCAAGGGTGTGTGGCCGCGCAGCCGCTACGTGGCCTCCTTCAACCCCGATCTGTGCCGTTTCTGTGGTGTGTGCGTGAAGCGCTGCCACTTTGGCGCCTTCTACCACGACGGCACAACCGTAACAGTGGGCGGCAAACCCAAACCCAACGTGTGCTTTGACCCTGCCAAGTGCTGGGGCTGTGGCCTGTGCGCCAACACCTGCACCGAAGGCGCCATCACCATGTTGCCGCTGACGGGTGAGGTCGCGCCGTCATGATGCGCATTGTGCAAGTGATCGCCGTGCCAGCGATGGGCGGCTACTATGTAGAGGACCTCGGCGCACTGCAGGCCAATCCCCTCCCGACCGCCGAGCGCTACACCGCCCTCCCCCGCACCTCCGGTTTCCGCCGTGTACGCGAGCCTGCCGAGGCCGTCTCGGTGGGGCTGGTGCTGGAGGATACAGCGGGACGCAGGCAAATCGCCTGGGGCGACTGCGCAGGCGTGGCTTACGGCGGTCAGGCGGGCCGCGACCCAATCTTCCGCGCCGCCGAGGGGTTGGCCATCGTGCGGCAGGTCGTTGCCCCTGCACTGGTGGGGCGCGAGGTCTCTGCCTTCCGTCCACTGGCCGAGGAGCTGGAGGCGCTCATCGCCCGTGTGGATGCAAACACCCTGCACCCTGAACCAGAGGCCACCAAACCCCTCTCACGGCGCGAGGTGCTCTCTCCTGCTGGGCTGCTGCGCGCCCTGCGGGAGGAGATGGAGAAAAGCCTCACACCGGAAGCACTCCCCGCACCCAGCAGACATCATGCTGTGCGCTACGGTGTCAGTCAGGCGCTGCTGGCAGCAACGGCGCTGGCGCAGGGTGTGACGATGGCCGAGGTCATCGCTGCGGAGTGGGACCTGCCCCTGCCCACTGCACCTGTGCCCATCCATGCCCAATCAGGCACTGAACGCCAGGCCAACGCCGACAAGATGATCGTGCGGCGCGTGGCCTCGCTGCCGCACGCACTGGCAGATGACATCCCCGAACAGGTGGGGGAAGACGGCACAAAGCTGGTGCGATACGTGCGTTGGCTCGCTGAGCGCATCCAGACGCTGAGCGAGCCGGATTATCACCCCACCATCCATCTGGACATGCACGGCGCACTGGGGCACATCACTTCCAACGAGGCGGGGCGCGTGCTGGGGCATCTGCACGCACTGGAGCAGGCCGCCCGTCCCTACCCCCTGCGTGTGGAGTGCCCGGTGATACTGAATAGCCGCGAGGAGCAGATCGCCTTTTTCAAGCGCCTGCGCGAGTACATCCGCCTGCGCAGGATGCATGTTCAGATCGTGGCTGACGAATGGGCCAACACGCTGGAGGACATCCGCGCCTTTGCGGAGGCCGGAGCCGCCGACATGATCCAGATCAAAATGCCCGATCTGGGCGGCGTGCAGAACGCGGTGGAGGCTGTGTTGCTCTGCAAGGCGGCGGGTGTGGGGGCCTTCCTCGGCGGGAGCTGCTGCGAGACAGACCTTTCGGCGCGGGTGAGCGTGCATGTGGCGCTGGCCACACAGCCTGAGATGGTGATGGCCAAGCCCGGCATGGGCGTGGATGAGGCCATCATGCTGGCGCACAACGAGATGGCGCGCACGCTGGCATGGATCAAGGCGAGGAGGGAAAAGGGCTAAGAAACTGGGGAGGGATTTCTCCGCACCCTTTGGGGTTTGGGGAATCCCTGTGGGCTTGATGATCAGTCACTGCCGGGAGTCCATGATGAACACTGCTAATTTCGTCGCCTATCGGTCGCCGCAGTTTGCCGTGCTGAGCGACTCGCAACTGGAAGCGCTGCACCTTGCCGCGCTGGAAGTGCTGCGGCGCACCGGCGTGCGCTTCTACCATCAGGGTGCGTTGGATTTGCTGAAGGAAGCGGGCGCTTTCGTCTCGGATGGCAACGTGGTGAAGTTCCCCGCAAGCATGGTAGAGGAGGCCATCGCCTCCGCGCCACGCCGCATTGTGATGTGCGACCGCGATGGCGAGCCGGCCTTGCAACTGGAAGGGACGCGGGTGTATTTTGGCACCGGCTCGGATTGCCCCAACTTTTTGGACCCCTACAGCGGCGAGCACCGCCCTTGGACAACAGAAGACCTCATCAACGGCTACCGCCTGTGCGATGCCCTGCCTCACATTCACTTTGTGATGTCGCTGGGCATCCCCGCAGACGTGGAGGCGGCGCGGCTCTACGATGTGCAGATGGCGCTCATGCTGGAGCACACAACCAAACCCATCGTCTTTGTGACGAACGACCGTGCTTCCTGCCAGCGGGCAATTGACATGGCAGCCGCCGTGGCGGGCGGCTATGAGGCGCTCAGCGAGCAGCAGCATATCCTGCTCTACTCGGAGCCGAGCTCACCGCTCCAGCAATCCGAGACGGCAGTAGACAAACTGCTGCTCATGGCCGAGTACGCCCTGCCGGTTGTGCACTCACCTGGTCCACTCATGGGCGGCACGGCCCCCATCACGCTGGCGGGTGGGCTGGCGATGTCGCTGGCCGAGATCTTAAGCGGGCTGGTGGTGCATCAGTTGAAGCGCCCCGGGGCGCCGTTTGTCTTCGGCGCTGGGCTGCACCATATGGACATGAGCTCAGCGCAGATTTGCTACGGTGGGCCAGAGTTTCAGCTCACTAAAGCGGCGGTTGCCCAGCTAGGGCGCTGGTATGGCCTTCCCACGTGGGGCTATGCAGGCTGCTCGGATGCGAAGGTAGTGGATGAACAGGCTGCACTGGAGGCCATGCTCTCGGTGCTGATGGCCTGCCTCAGCGGGGCCAATCTGGTGCACGACGTGGGGTATCTGGAAAGCGGCCTCACCACTGCTCTGGAGATGATCGTGCTCACCGATGAGCTGATCGCCCTGTGCGAACACATCATGCATGGTATTGAGGTCAGCGATGAGACACTGATGCTGGAGGAGCTGCACCGCGTGGGTCCGGGCGGGCACTTTCTGGACAGCCGCGAGACGGTGAGGCGCTTCCGTGATTTCTGGTACCCCACCTTGCTGGATCGCAGCCGCAGGTCCCAGTGGCTGGAAGCAGGAGCGACTACACTCGGCCAGCGCGTCAACGCACGGGTGAAGGAAATCATCGCTGAGCACCGCGCCAAACCGCTGGATGCGGACAAGAAGCGACAGGTGCAGAAGATATTGGCACAGGCAGGCTAGTGCATCCACCCCCTCCCCCACAAATGCGGAGGGATGGCGAGGAAGAATATGGACACCAACTACCATGCCCACCAAACGCCGCAGTTCCGCGTGCTCTCCGATGAGCAGATCGCTGTCATCTACCGCGCCACGCTGGAATGTCTGCAGCGCACCGGCGTGGTCATCCGCAATGCCGAGGCGCGCCAGCTGCTGGCGGCGGCGGGTGCCGATGTGGACGGCGAACGCGTGCGCATCCCGCCGCACATCGTGCAGGATGCCGTCGCTGCCGCGCCGCGCTCGTTTACCATCTGGGGGCGTGACGGGCAACACCGTATGCAAATCGTCCCCGACCGCGTCTATTTCGGCCCTGGCCCCACCTGCACCTACTATATGGACCCCTACACGGGCGAGCGGCGCAAAGCACGGCGCGGCGACCCCGCCACGACGGCACGGGTGTGCGATGCGCTGGAGCACATTGACTATGCGATGGGCTTGGGGCTGATTGACGATGTGCCCCACCGCTTGGCGCCGGTGTACGAGTTCGCTGAGATGATCGCCAATACGGGCAAGCCTGTGCTCCCCTGGGCCTACTCGCGGGAGAACATGCAGGACATCTACGATATCGCCGTAGCGGTGGCGGGCAGCGGGGAAGCCCTACGGCGGCGGCCCAACTTCGCCCTGTTCGCCACGTTCCAATCCCCGCTCACTCACACCGATGAGGAGCTCGGCAATGCGCTGTGGTGCGCCGAGCGCGGCGTGCCGGTGGTCTACATCGGTGGAGGGACGGCAGGTTCCAGTGCGCCCATCACGGCGGCGGGGTTGTTCGTGGTCTATTTGGCCGGAGCGCTGAGCGGGCTGGCCGCCATTCAACTCAAACGGCGTGGGGCGCCGGTGTGCATCGGTGGCGTGCCGCAGGCCATGAACCTCTCCACCGCCGCACCTGCCTATGGTTCGCCGGAGATGAGCCTCTACAGCGCCGCCCTGTCTGACATCTCGCGCTGGCTAGGCGTGCCCTTCATGGGCACAGCGGGCGCCTCCGAGGCCAAAGTGCTGGACCTGCAGGCGGCCATTGAGAGCACGGTGCAGGTGGTGCTCTCCGGCCTCAGTGGGGCGACGTTGGTGCACGATGTGGGCTTTCTGGACTGCGCCGACATTGGCTCGCTGGAGATGCTGGTGATGACCGATGAGATCATCGCCATGACACGGCGTATCCTGCGCGGCATTGAGGTCAGCGAGGATACGCTGATGCTGGACCTCATTGACCGTATCGGGCCGGGCGGCGAGTTTATCTCCACCAAGGAGACAGCGCGCCGCTGCCGCACCGAAATCTGGAACCCCACGCTGATGGACCGCGACCGCTGGGCGCAGTGGGAGGCCGCTGGGGCGAAGACAATGCAGGAGCGCATCCGCGAGAAGCTGCGCCGCATTCTGGAGACACACCAACCGCCGCCGCTGCCCGATGGTGTGGCAGAGCAGATAGACGCCATCCTGCAGCGGGCTGAGGAGCGCGAAAGAGAGGGGTAAACGCTCGCCATACGGTATGAGGGGACCAAGGACATGAGCGACCAACACATCATCGGGGGCAGCACCCTCCGCGTGGACACCATCGCCAAACTGACCGGGCAGGCGCGCTACGCCGAAGACATCCGATTGCCCGGCCTGCTCTATGCTCGCACCGTGCGTTGTCCGCATCCCCACGCCCGCTTGCTTGCGCTGAACGTGGAGCCCGCTCTGCGCATGCCGGGGGTGGTGCGCGTCCTCACGGCGCAGGACGTGCCCGGCGTGAACGGCTTCCCCGAATACAGCAAGGGCGAACCGCTGCTCCTGCCGGTGGGGGAAACGGCCAAAATGCGCGGTACGCCGCTGGCCTTTGTTGTCGCCACCTCGCCGGATGCAGCATTGGCGGGCGTGCAGGCTGTTGAGGCCACGTGGGAGCCGTTGCCCCATCTCTACGACGCGGAGGAGGCTCTAAGCCCCACTGCGCCGCAGCTTTATCCGCAGGGCAACGTGCTGAGCACCTTCAGCGTGCGGCATGGCGATCCGGAGGCTGCCTTTGCCGCTTCGGATGTGATTCTGGAGACGGAATACCGCACCGCCTTTCAGGAGCACTCGGCGCTGGAACGCGAGGCCGCGCTGGGCACCATAGATGAGGCGGGTCGTGTGACCGTCTTCTGCGCCACACATGAACCACACTGGCAACAGAAGTGGATCGCTGCGGCGCTGGCGTTGGAAGTGGAGCAGGTGCGCGTCATCGTGCCACCCACTGGCGGATCGTTCGGCGGCAAACAGGACCCCTGGCCGCTCATCGCGGCAGGGCTGCTGGCCTATCATCTGCGTGGGCCGGTGGTGTTGGCCTTCTCGCGCCGTGAGTCGTTTGATGCCTCACCCAAGCGCCACCCTTACCACGTGCGCTACCGCATCGGCGCCCGTGCTGATGGCACGCTGACGGGCATCCACGTGCGCATCACGGCCAACACCGGCGGCTACGACAGCGCGGGCTACTGGATTCCGAACTACGCCGTCACTGCCAGCGGCGGCCCCTACAAGTGGCAGGCGGTGGACGCCTTCGCCCAGACGGTGTTCACTAATGGCCCCAAATGCGGCCAGTTCCGCGGCTTTGGCTCGCCGCAATCGGCCTTTGCGCTGGAGTGTACGCTGGATGAGCTTTGCCAACATCTGAACCTTGACCCGCTGGAGTTCCGCCTCAAGAATCGGCTGGAACAGGACACCGTCTCGTTCTTGGGCTATCCCATCGCCGAGCGGCTGGGCTACGTGGAGGTACTGGAAGCCATCCGTCCGCACTATGAGGCTTTCAAACGCGAGGTGGAAGCCTTCAATGTGGCAGCAGGCAGCAGCCCCCTGCGCAAGGGCTGGGGGCTTGCGGGGATGTGGTACCGTTTCGGCAAATCCGGCTCGCTGCGCGTGGAGACGCACGCCGAGCTCGCTGTCGACGGCCACTTTGTGATCTACTGCTCGGCGCCCGACTACGGGCAGGGCACCAACACTGTCATGACGCAGATCGCCGCCGAAGCGCTGGGCGTGCCACGCGAGCAGGTGGAGGTCATCAATGCTGACACAGGCCGCGTGCCCGATAGCGGCGTGCAGGGCGCCTCGCGGGCCACGTACTTCGTGGGTACCTCGGTCTGGGAGGCAGCGCGCACCCTCAAGGAGGCTATCTTTGCTACCGCTGCCGAGATGCTGGACTGCGCCCCCAGCCGTTTGACCTTTGGCCAGGGGTGTGTGCAGGTGCAGGGCGACTCCTCCCGCTCGCTCTCGTTGCAGAGTGTGGCTCAGGAGTTTGACCGCATCGGCAGACCGCGCAAACTGTCGGGCGTCTTTGACCTTACGCCGGAGTTTCCGGATGAGCACCGCCCAGAGTACACGCCGCACTTTGTGACGGCGGCACATCTGGCCGAAGTGCTGGTGGATACCGAGACGGGGCAGGTGCAGGTGACGCGCTACGTGGCCGTCCACGATGTAGGGCGCGCCATCAATCCGCCGGATGCACGCGGCCAGATAGAGGGCGCTGTGCTGATGGGCATCGGGGCGGCACTGCGCGAGGAGTACCTGCCCGGCCGCACCACCGGCTTCACTGATTACATCCTGCCCATGATTGACCTCATGCCGCAGCAGATGGAGACGATCCTTGTGGAGGTGCCCAGCTTTCGCGGCGTGCTGGGCGTGAAGGGCATTGGCGAGACGGCCATGCTGCCCTCCACACCCGCCGTGATCAACGCCCTCTCGCGGGCAATCGGCGTGCGAGTGCGCACCATCCCCGCCACGCCGGAGCGCGTGCTGGCAGCACTGCGGAGTGTATAGAGGGTGCAGAACCGGGCGCACCTTGCGGTTAAGGAACGCCGCGCAGGAGGAGCAAAGCCTCATGGATGGCAACCAGCGCGTTGTGGAGTTCATCACCCGCACCACATGGGATCATCTGCCGCCGGAAGTGCAGCACACGGTGCGCATGGCGCTGCTGGATGTGCTGGGCGCCACGCTGGCGGGCACATTGACCCGCGTCAGCCGCATCGCAACGCAGTTTGCCGCTGAGACGTGGCCCGGCAGCGCAAGCACCATCCTGCTTGCGGGGCAACGGGCTTCTGCCATCGGCGCAGCTTTTGCCAACGGCTACGCCGCCAACGGTGTGGATATTGACGATTGCGGCCTGTACACCAAAGGGCACCCCGGCGTGCAGATTTTCCCCACAGCGCTGGCCCTTGCCGAGGCGCAGGGGCTGGGCGGCAAGCAGCTGCTGGCGGCGATGGTCATCGGCTACGAAGTAGCACACCGGGCGGCGCGTATCTGGCACGCCACGCACGAGATCTATCAGGCCTGCGGATCGTGGGGATCGGTGGCCTGTGCTGCCGTCGCCAGCGCGCTGATGGGCCTTCCCCCACAGCAGGTATGGCATGCCCTCGGCATTGCCGAGTATCATGCCCCCAACCTGCCCATGCTGCGCGATATAGATCATCCGGCGATGGTCAAGCATGGCATCGGCTGGGGAGCCATGACGGGCATCAGCGCGGCGCGGCTGGCAGCGCTGGGGTTCACCGGCATCCCCAGCCTGTTCGGCTTTGAGGAATACGCTGACTGGACGGCCGATCTCGGCGAGCGCTACATCATGGCGGGCGGCGTGGTGTGGAAGCGCTACGCCTGCTGCGCATGGGTACACGCCGCGCTGCATGGGGCACAGGTGCTGATGCAACAACACGGCTTCCGCGCCGAAGATGTTGCCCACGTCCGCGTGGAGGCTTACGATGACGCCGCACGGCTGGGCGTGCGCCTGCCCACCACCACCGAGGAAGCACAGTTTAACATGGCGTGGCCGCTGGCCGCCCTGCTGGTGGACGGCGAAGTCGGCCCTGAGCAGGTGTTGGAGGAACGCCTTGCTGACCCGCGCATCCGCGCTCTGGCGAGCCGCGTGGAGGTGGTGGAGACAGCCGAGATGAACGACCTCTACCGGCGGGCGCTGGCGGGCGAGCCGGACGGCAAATTCGCCAACGTGGTGACCATCACCCTGCGCGATGGGCGTGTGCTGTGCTCGGGCGTGGTGGAGGCGGCAGAGATCAAGTATCCGCAGTCTTGCTGGGACATGCCCGCGCTGGAGGAGAAGTTCCGGCGGGTGGCGGGGCGGGTGCTAGATGCGCCCCGCGTGGAAGCGTTGGTGGAGATGGTACACCACTTTGAGGACCTGCCGGACGTGCGCGCCCTGACGGCGCTGCTAGAGCGGTAGAAGTTCCCTGCCCCAACACAAAAAAGATGGGCCCGGCAGGATTCGAACCTGCGACCAACCGGTTATGAGCCGGCCGCTCTGCCGCTGAGCTACGGGCCCTTCAGGCGGCGCGATGCTGGAAGAAGCGGCGAAAATGGGGGTGGAGATCAAGCGGGCAACGGGATTCGAACCCGTAACAACAGCTTGGAAGGCTGTTGTGTTACCCTTACACCATGCCCGCACGTCTATTTGCATTGTACCCTGCCTGCAGCCTGTGGGCAAGAGGGGATTTCCGCGTTTAAGCAGTTAGCACCATGCCAGCTGCCAATCGCTACTTGTGTTGGACAAGCAGGTAGTGGTTGTGATAAAATCTGCCCCTGCCTATGCAAGGCTACATGATGGAGGTGTTGATTGGCTAACACGAAGTCCGCCAAGAAGCGTGCCCGGCAGAACGAGAAGCGCCGTTTGCGCAACCGCCTGCACAAGTCGCGCGCCCGTACCTATGTGAAGAAGGCGCGCCTGGCCCTTGCCGCTGGCGATCTGGAAAGCGCCGTGGAGGCCGTGCGCAAGGCGGCCAGCATGTTGGATCACGCTGCCAGCAAGGGCGCTATCCATCCCAACAATGCCGCACGCCGCAAAAGCCGCCTCATGAAGCGGCTGGCGCAGCTGCAAACCCAAGCGCAGGTTCAGTAAAACGGGCGGACCGACTGCAGTGGTCCGCCCATACCCCTTGCCCCTCCTGCACGCCGACTTTGCGCGGCGTGTTTTTGCTTTTTGTGCTCTTATTCCTCCTCACGCACACCGTCAGGGTAGGGCACAAAACGATAGCCCACACCGCGCAGGGTGAGGATGTGGCGCGGGGAGGCTGGTTCCACCTCCACCGCTTCGCGTACCCAGCGCACATGGACGTCCAACGTGCGCGTGTCGCCTATGTAATCGGTTTTCCACACCTGACGCATAAGGAAGCCGCGATCCAGCGCCTCCCCGGGATGCTTAAGGAACTCTCCCAGCAGGCTGGCCGCACGAGGGGTGAGGCGCGTCTCGCGCCCGTAGGCTCGCACGATGCGCGCCTCGGGCGAGAAGTGGATCGGCCCCACAACTACCAAGTCCTGATGTGCCGTCAGCATCAGCCGCCGGATGGCGTTAACGAGCTTACGCACCGTGAAGGGCAACACCAACGCCACATCACAGCCGGCCTCTTTGGCGGCACCAAGCCCCCCCGCCGGCAGGATGTGGATGACAGGCACGCCGATCTCCTCGCGCAGGGAGCGGCAGATGCGCACCCCGCTGGACCCCAGCGAGGCAGCGTTGAGGATGATCAGCGCTGGCCTCTGGGTGCGGCAGCGCCGCAGCGCTTCGCTTCCCGTGCTCGTCACCTCCACGGGGTATCCCTTGCGCCGCAGGGCAGCGGCGAAAGTGGGGGCGCGGCGGCTCTGTTGTTCAAGGATGAGGATGGTGCCCTCCGTCATGCCGTCCATTATAGTCATGGGTAGAGAGGGGCGACAAGTGTGGGACGGTTAGAATTGGGTGATCTTTTCCGTTTTTGTGACCTTTGTAATTGAGAAAAGGGACTGCCCTCAGGGCTAGATTGGGGTAAACTCTTCCCCAATGAGGGTATGATTTGCCTATGACCAACAACCTATCTATCCCCGTGCCGCCGCTCACCTTTTGGGAGGGGCTGCGCTATTCCCACGACCCCCGTCTGGTGTGGTTCCATGTGCAGCAGGTGCGCGCCGCCGAACGCATGGTGGCGGCGCTCAGCGGTGCACAACCTGCCGATGTGCGCCGCGCCCTGCGTGAGATCGCCCACGACAAGGTTTTCCTGAGCGATTTTCTGCACCTGCACTACACGCTGACCGGGCGTGAGCCACGCGGACATCAGTTCATGTTCCTCTCCTATCAGGGTGGCAGCCCTTATTTCCATCAGCTCGTGCAGTATGCACTGGTGCGCCTCATGCAGCCGCAGGTAGTGGTGGAGACGGGCGGCACGCCCGGCAACTCCTCAGCTTTCATCCTGCGGGCGATGGATCGCAATGGTTGCGGCATCCTGCACACCATTGACCTGCCCCCAAGCGGCACACTGGACGCCGGGCAGGAACAACACGGCGGTTGGATTCATGAAGGGCTGCCTGCCGGCAAAGGCTCAGGATGGGCCGTGCCGGAGTACCTGCGCTCCCGTCACCGTCAGCACCTTGGCGATGCGAAGGACCTCCTGCCGCAGGTCTTGGCGCTTGTGCCGCAGGTGGACCTCTTCATCCATGACAGCGACCATAGCTACGCCCACATGATGTGGGAGTTTACTACGGCGTGGCCGCATGTGCGCCCGGGGGGCGTGGTGATGTCGGACGACGTGGATGCCAACACGGCGTGGCGCGAGTTCACCACGCAGCAACGGCTGACAACCTATCGCGCCGGACATCTGGGGGCGGCAGGCAAGCCAGCCGACGCTCGTTGAGGGGAGAGACCATGCCAGGCGCCTACCAAATCCAAACGCCCGAACAGCAAGCCCGCCGCCGCGCTGCGCGGCGGCGCCTCCAACGTTGGTTGATCGCTGCTGTGGGTGTGGCCATCATCGTGATTGCAGGGGTGGCTATAGCCATGCGGCTGGCTCATCCGCCACGTCCCATCGGCTCGGATTACAGCGGCGCCATTGACATCGGCGGGCAGGATCGCCTCTACTATGTGCATCTGCCGCCGCAGTACACGCCGCGCCAGCGCTGGCCACTGGTGCTTATGTTTCACGGCTTCAAGGAGACGGCAGAAGACGCCCGCACCATCACCCGTTTTGATGCACTGGCTGATGCAGAGGGCTTCATTGTGGTTTATCCGCAGGGATTCCTGCACCAGTGGCACTATGAGCCAACGCTGCGCTCCCAATACGTGGACGATGTGGCCTTCATGGTGGCCCTACTGGAGCGCCTGGCGGAGGAGGTCTCGTTTGACCCCCAGCGCGTCTATGCAGCGGGCTTCTCGCAGGGTGGGTTCTTCGCCCAGCGGCTGGCCTGCGACCTTTCCGACCGCATCGCGGCGCTGGGCGTGGTGGGCAGTACGATGTCGCCCGGCCAGCAGGCAACCTGCCAGCCCACGCGCCCGGTGCCAGTGATGTTCATCCACGGGGATGCTGACCCCGTCATCCCCTACGTTTCGCCCAACGAAGCGATCGTGCTGGGTGTGGCGGAGACAGTGCAGCACTGGCTGGCGTTTAACCGCTGTGATCCCACCCCCACGGAGACAGGCCTCCTTGATCCTGCCCCCCAAGACGGCACGCGTGTGCGTTATGAGCGCTACACATCCTGCGCTGATGGTGCAGAGGTGGCGCTCTACACCGTTGAGGGCGGCGGGCACACATGGCCGGGCGGCCCTCCGCCCGAAGACCGTGAGGGGGGCACCGTCAGTCAGGATATAGATGCCAGCGCCGTGTTGTGGGCGTTCTTCGCCCGCCACGCGATGCCATAGCCTCCTTACCCTCACCACAAAAACAGAGCGCACAGAAGGGAGTGCCATGTACAACACCCGTCTACGGCAATTTCAGCAGCGTCTGGCCGAGGTTGCCGACCTGGCCTTCCTACCTATTTCCGCCGACTTGCAGTATCTCACCGGCCTGCCCCGTGACCTGCCCAGCTTCGGCGCCATCCTCCATCCGGGCGCATGGGCCGAGGGGCTGTGGGTATCGCCGCAGCATGCCCCCGTGCTGATCCTGACGCGTATGTCCGCTGAGTTCGGCGGGCTGGCGGGGGCGACGCATCTTGAGGTGCGCCTCCTTGGCGATCATGACGATCCCGCCGCACTGGTGCGTGACGTGCTGCGCCGCTTTGGCCTCCCCCAGCGGGCACGCATCGCCATCTCCGAGCGCACCCTTGGCGAGACGGTGGTGGCGCTACAGCATCTCCTGAAAGGGATGACCTTCACCTCGGCCACCGCCCTCTTACGCTCTCTACGTGCGATTAAAGCGCCGCAGGAGATGGCGCTGCTGCGCCGCGCTGGGGAGATCACCGAGGCCGCCTTTGCTGACGTGCTGGTGATGCTTAAGGTGGGCATGACGGAGCTGGACATCATCGCCGAGGTGGATTATCAGCTGCAACGACATGGGGCACTGGGGCCGTCTTTTCCCACTACGCTCTACTGTTCCGGCCCGCAGCATCCGCTCATCTTCGGCAAACGCAGCGAGACGCAGAACCGTGTGCTCCTTCCGCCGGTGGCGGTGCTGTTTGACTTCGGGGCGATCTACGAGGGCTACTGCTATGACTTCGGGCGCACGGTGGCCTTTGGTGAGCCTCCCGCAGAGTTGTGCCGCTACTTTGACCTTGTGATGGCCTCGCAGGCGGCGGGAATCGCTGCGCTGCGCGCCGGCGCTACCTGCGAGCAGGCCGATGCGGCAGCGCGCGCCGTCATCGCCCAAGCAGGGTTGGGCGACCTGTTCCGCCATCGGTTGGGGCATGGCATCGGTTTGGACGTACACGAGCCGCCCTTCCTGACGGCAGGGGATACCACCGTGCTGGAGGAGGGGATGGTGTTCACTGTTGAGCCGAGCATCACCACGTTTAACGGCTTCTCGGCGCGGGTGGAGGATGTGGTGGTGGTCGGCAGAGAGGGCGGGGAACCGCTGACACGCGGCTTTCAGACGTTGCACGTGGTGGAGTGAGCCTCACCCCTTCATCCCAACCCTGCCACCCTCTCAGGAAGGCCGCCTTGCCGTTTTCCCATCCTTCTGAGGTGTGTTACCATTGCCCTATGTGTCAATGAGGAGGAGGATGAGATCAATGCACGGCATACATAAAGCTCTGCCGTATTTGCTAGCGACCGCTGCGCTGGGGCTGACGGCTTGCCAGCTACTCCCCGGCCTAGGGGCCGCCCCTACCCCGATGCCTTCACCGGCGCCCCTGCTTGAGCCTACTGCAACGCCACCGCCGTCCACGCCAGAACCTACCCTGCCCTCTCCGCAGGTCACGCCCGCTGCCGCGGTGGCAGAAGGGGAGATCGTTTTTGTGCGGGGGGGCAATCTGTGGGCCATTGGCGCAGATGGAAGCAACGAACGCCAGCTGACGGCCTACGCTCCCAACACCGTCCTGCGCGATCTCACGCCCTCCCCAGACGGGCGCCGCCTGGCCCTCACGCTGGACGGGCATGCGCTGGCCGTCTATGACTTCGCCGAGGGGCAAATCAGCGTGCTGGACATGGCCAACGATGCCCTCATCGCCGCGCCGGTGTGGCTGCCAGAGGGGGATGCTATTGTCTATCAGCGTGTGCCCCTCAACCCACAGACCTCAGCCCCTGCCGCCGGCGAGGTGTGGATGGCTGCGCTGGATGCACTGCCTCGCCTGCTCATCGGAGCAGGTGCCCTGCCGGAAGACCCACAGGCCGCCTTTGCCCCAGCCTTTGCCTTGAGCGGCAACCGCCTGCTCGTCACAGCCCTCTCCTCCAGCGAACAGACCCCTGTCCGCTTTCTCATCGCCGATCTGAGCAGCGGGGTGCTGGCTCCTTTCAGCGTGCCGGAGCTAGAGACGCCTGCCGTGTGGGACGTCTCACCCGATGGCACAAAGGCCCTGCTCTACGAGCAAGCTGCGCCCCACGTGCTCTATCTGGCCGACCTCAATGCGGAGGGCAATGTGGTAACCATCGCCCAGATTTCACCGCCGGATGGGCGTGCCTACCGCATGGCGCGCTTTGCACCGGACGGTGTGCGTCTCATGGCGCTGCGCGCCCCTCTACCGGAAAGCGGGGAAGGTGTGGAGGCACTCCTGCTGACGCCCGCCGAAGATGGCGCCTACACCGCCACGGTGCTCAATCAGGATGTGGGCTTCAACCACCTGATGGTGCGCTGGCATGGGGAGGACGGCGTCATCCTGCAGCGCATGTCAACGGACGGCGGCGATGCTGAACTATGGCTGGCACCGCTGGACGGCTCGGCGGGCACGTTCCTCACGGCGGGCGAGCAGCCGGTAGTGGTCGGTGGGTAAGCGGGAAATCTATGGGCGGTGAAGAGGGCACGGCACGCACCACGCTCATCACCGGCGGCGCGGGGTTCATCGGCAGCCATCTGGCGGAGGCGCTGCTGGCGCGCGGCGAGCATGTGATCTGCGTGGACAATTTCGACCCCTACTACAGCCCGACGCAGAAGCGGCGCAACATCGCGGCGTGTTTGGATCACCCCTGTTTTACGCTCATTGAGGCCGACATCCGCGACCGCCAACACATGATGCGCCTCTTCACCACCCACCGCCCCCAGCGTGTGGCGCACCTGGCGGCCATGGCAGGCGTGCGTTACTCCATTGAGCGCGCCCCGCTCTACGTAGAGGTCAACGTGCAGGGGACGGTCAACCTGCTGGATGCTGCCCGCAGCGTGGGCGTGGAGAATTTCGTGTTCGCCTCCACATCATCCATTTACGGGCGCTCGGCGACCGTCCCCTTCAGCGAAGATCAGCCCACCGACCGCCCACTGGCGCCCTACCCGGCCACCAAAAAGGCCGCCGAGGTGATGGGACACGCCTATCACAACCTCTTTGGCCTCAACTTCACCGCCTTGCGTTTCTTTACCGCTTATGGGCCGCGCGTGCGCCCCGACATGATGGCCTACATGGTGATGGATCGCATCGTGCGCGGCCAGCCCATCACCCTCTTTGACGGCGGGGCGAACCTCTACCGCGACTGGACCTACATAGACGACATCGTCCAAGGGGTGGTGGCCGCGCTGGATACGCCGCTGGGCTACGAGGTCATCAACTTAGGGCGCGGGGAACCGGTGCGCCTCGGCGATTTTGTGGCCGTGATTGAGGAGCTGACAGGCCGTCAGGCGATCGTTGAGGCACAGCCCACGCCGCCCAGCGAGCCGCCTATCACCTACGCCAGCGTGGAGAAGGCGCGGCGTCTGCTAGGCTACCGGCCCCACACCTCCATCCGCGAGGGGCTGCTGCGCACGTGGGAATGGTATCAGGTGCAGGGTCAAAACGCTTCCCTCCAACCATAAGCGCAACGCAACGCGCAGATGGGTGTTAAACCCCCTTGAAACCGGTACAATTAATCTGATATCCGGCAGTGATTTTTTTTCTGCGTCGGAGAGTGGAGAGAGATACATGTCGTTAACGGATCAACAGAAATTACAGGCCTACCGCACCATGATGCTGATCCGGCGCTTTGAGGAAAAATGCGCCGAGCTTTATGCAGCAGGAGATATCGGCGGCTTCCTGCACCTGTACATCGGGCAGGAGGCGATCGCTGTAGGGGCACGCTACGCCATGCGCGAGGACGACAACGTCATCACGGCCTACCGCGATCACGGCATTGCCCTTGCCTGGGGCCTGCCCACACAGCGCGTCATGGCTGAGATGCTGGGCAAGATCACCGGCGTGAGCAAGGGCAAGGGCGGCTCCATGCACTTGGCTGATAAGGAGCGCCGCTTCTGGGGCGGTTGGGCCATCGTTGGGGGGCATTTGCCGCTGGCGGCGGGGATCGCCCTTGCCGATCAGTACAGCGGCGCCGACCGCGTCACAGTGGCGCTGATGGGCGACGGCGCCACCAACATCGGCTACTTTCATGAGGCGCTCAACCTCGCGGCGGTGTGGAAGCTGCCGGTGGTGTGGGTGGTGGAGAACAACCAGTACGGCATGGGCACCGCTGTCACGCGCGCTTCGGCAGTGGCCGACATCGCCAAGAAGGCCGAAGCCTACGGGATGCCCTGTTGTATTCAGGTGGACGGCATGGACTTGCTGGCCTTCTATGAGACGCTGAAGGAAGGCATAGAGTACGCCCGTGCCGGCAATGGCTCGTTCTTTATTGAGGCCATCACCTACCGCTATCGGGGGCACTCCATGGGCGATCCGGAGCGTTACCGCCCTGTCCATGAGGTGGAGCAGAAGAAGGCCGATGATCCCATCACGCGCTGGGGAAGATACCTGATTGAAGAAGGGCTGGCGACGACGGACGATCTGCAACGCATGGCCGATGAGGCCGAGCAGGAAGTGCTGGACGCCGTGGAGTTCGCTCGCAACAGCCCCTTCCCAGCGCCGGAGGAGTTGTACAGCGATGTCTACGCCTAGTGGAGTCATCACCAGCCTTGACGAGGCGAGGAAAAACGGCACCAAGGTCATGACCTTCCGCGAGGCCGTCTCCGAAGCCCTCTGGGAGGAGATGGAGCGCGATGAGCGCGTTTTCATCATGGGCGAGGAGGTGGGCGTGTGGGGCGGCACTTATGCCGTCACGCGCGGTTTCTACGATCACTTTGGCGAGAAGCGCGTGCGCGACACGCCCATCGCTGAGCAGGCCATTGTCGGCACAGCGGTAGGCGCCGCGTTGAATGGCCTGCGCCCTGTGGCGGAGATCATGACCATCAACTTCGCTTTTCTGGCGCTGGATGCCATCGTCAACCACGCCGCCAAGGCGCGCTATATGTTCGGCGGGCAGTTCACGGTGCCACTGGTGATCCGCACCACAACCGGCGGGGGGCGGCAACTCGCGGCCACGCACTCGCATGCGCCAGAGCCAATTTTTGCCCACTTCCCCGGCCTCTATGTCATCGTGCCCAGCACCCCCGCCGATGCCAAGGGTCTGCTCAAGGCTGCCATCCGTGATGATAATCCGGTGCTCTTTGTGGAGCACAGCACGCTTTACCAAAACCGCGGCGAGGTGCCGCTGGGCGAGTATCTGCTGCCGCTGGGCACCTCGGATGTGAAGCGGCAGGGTGAGGATGTGACGCTCATCGCCTACGGTAAGATGGTGCAGATCGCGCTGGAGGCAGCGGCGCAGCTGGAGCAGGAGGGCGTGAGCGCCGAGGTAATTGACCTGCGCTCGCTACGCCCGCTGGACCTTACGCCAGTGTTTGAGAGCTTCAAGAAGACCAACCGCGCCGTTGTCATTGAGGAGGCGCACCCTTATTTCAACGTCAGCGGTGAGGTAGCGGCGCGCATACAGGATGAGTGCTTTGACTGGATGGATGCGCCCGTCAAGCGCGTCAATCAGGAGGACGTGCCACTGCCCTACTCGCGCGATCTGGAGCAGATGGCGCTGCCCAACGTGGAGAAAGTGCTGCGGGCGGTGCGGGAAATCCTATAGCGGCGCACGGATGCTTTTATCACATCAGTGGCGGCCCCTCAAATTGGTCGGAGAGGGAAGAGGACATGGCAGAGTTGATCAACATGCCCAAGCTGGGCTTTGATATGCGCGAAGGGCAGCTTGTTAAATGGCTGAAGCAGCCGGGCGATACCGTCAAGCGCGGCGAGGTGGTAGCTGAGATCGAATCAGACAAAGCTACTGTAGAGGTGGAGTCCTTCGTGGAGGGCACTGTCCTCGCCCTGCTGGTGAACGCTGGAGATTGGGTGCCCATCGGTGCGCCCATCGCTGTGGTGGGGCAGCCCGGTGAACAGGTTGACTTGGCTGCGTTAGGGGTGAAGAAAGAGGCCCCCACGCCAGAGGCGAAGGAGGCTCCCAAGACTGCCCCCACGCCGGCAGCGGCCCCCGCCGTCACAGCAGTGCAGGCTGAAGAAGCAGCCGGCAACGGCAAGGGACTGCCGGGCGGGGTGCGTGCCAGCCCCCTCGCCCGCCGACTGGCGCAGGAGCTGGGCGTGGACCTCAAGCAGGTGGCTGGTTCTGGCCCACAGGGGCGCATCACCAAGGCCGATGTGGAAGCCTTCGCTCAGGCGCCGGTGGCGGCTCCCCCCGCCCCGCCGATGGCTCCCCTCCCCGCGCCCAGTGCCGAGGCAGTGGAGCCCGGCCCCGATGATGAAGTCATCCCCACGCCGCGCATGAGGATGCGCATCGGCCAGCGCATGACGCTCGTTAAGCAAACCGTGCCGCACTTCTACGTGACCACCGAGATAGACATGGGGCCGGCGCTCCAGCTGCGCGAGGAGATCAACGGGCGGCTGGAGGCGCAGGGCATCAAGGTCTCGCTCAACGATCTGATCGTCAAGGCGGCGGCGCTGGCCCTGCGCGAGTACCCCAACCTCAACGCATCTTTCAACGGCGAGACCATCGTGCGGCGCAGGCATATCAATATCGGCATTGCCGTAGCGCTGGAGAACGGCCTGATCAATGTGGTGAGTCAGGACGCCGATAAGGCCACGCTCAGCGTGCTTGCCGTGCGCCACAAGGAGCTCATTGAGCGCGCCCGTGAGGGCAAGATCAAGCCCGAGGATGTGGAGGGTGAGACATTCACCGTCTCCAACCTCGGCCCCTGGGATGTGGATCACTTCATCGCTATTATCAACCCGCCGGCGGTGGCGATTTTGGCGCTGGGCACGGCCAAGCGCGTGCCGGTGGTCAATGCGGATGGCACGCTGGGGGTCGGCTGGCGCATGAAGGCCACCCTCAGCGCCGATCACCGTGTGACGGATGGGGCTGAGGCAGCAGCCTTCCTGCAGGCTTTCAAGCGCCTGCTGGAGGATCCTATCCGCCTGCTGGTCTAAAGAATCCCCCGCCCACCGAGGCCTCTGGTGGGCGGGGGATTTTACGATCGTTTCGGGGCGCTAGTCCACGTCCCTCTCTACCTTGAAGGACAGCTGCACGCGGGCACGGTAGGCGACCACCTTCCCGTCCTCAATGCGCATGTCCAATTTGGTGATCTCAGCCACGCGCAGGTCTCGGAGAGTCTGGGCTGCCGTCTCCACGGCGTTGCGGGCAGCGTCCTCCCATGAGACCTCGCTTGTCCCCACGAGCTCTATGATCTTATAGACACTCTCGGGCATGCCCCTCCCTCCTTATGGGCCTATTGATACACCACGATCAAGCGTACCGCCGGCCAGCGGATCATGCTGGCTGAGGCGGGGCCAGCGTCATCGTTCTTCCAGCGGATGCGGATCTGGAAGTACGAGGGTGTGGGCGAGCTTCCCAGATAGGTCGTGAGCGCAGACTTGACATCAATGGGCGTCCCCAGCTCCGCTGCTGTAGAGAGGCGGGCCAGGCGCACAAGCTCATTGCCCGTGTTGTAGGTGTTGGGGTACTCCATGCATACATCGTTGAACATCACCTGTTCCACGATGAGCGGCTCCAGCGCGAAGGGGTTGCCATCTACCTCGTAACTGCTGAGGTCCAGCGTGGCCGTGATGATGGTCTTGCCCTGCAGGGGGCGGATGTCAAAGCTGGTCAGCGCGCGGATGCCGTTGCCAGCCGGCGCAATGCCTGCCCGCACCTGAGCACTGCACCCACCCGAGCTGACGTTGCCCGTCAACGGATGGGTCTGCATGGTCAGGATGAGCGTCTGCGGTTCAGAGGTGGCCGTAGGGGTGGCAGTAGGCCCAACTACCACCTTGATATCCACATAGACCTGACCGAAGCGCGTGCCATCAGGCGCCTCCAGACTCCAGTAGCCACGATAATCCCCCGCTGCCGAAGGAGCGGTCAGGTTGACGCTGATCTCCACGTTCGTGCCCACCGAAGCAGCCGGCGCAGCGACGCTATCCGGCCCGCCCATGCGCTCGCCACGCACGAAGATAAGCCTGGTGCCCGCTGGCCAGTTCAGGCAGCCGTTGTTGTTCAGTCGCCACGTCTTGGTGAAGGCTGCCCCGGGCGCAAACTCCGTCCCATCTGGGACGGTCACATCGGCCACGAAGCGGGCACTATAGCCGCACACGGTGGGCGTCGGGCTGAGAAGCGGCGGGGTTTCGGTGGCGGTGGGCTGTTCCGTTGGCGCCTCAGTGGTGGGCGGCGGCGGGGCGGTGGTCGCCTCGCTGATGGGCGTGCCCTCCAGCGTCGGCGTGGGAGCCTGCAGAGGCGGCCCACAGGCCAAAAGGGCTATCAACAGGGCGGCCAGCGCGAACCAAACAGACGCAGGATTGCGGAACCTCTTCTCTCTCATACCTTTCCATCCTTCCCTATTTAAAAAGATCAGCCGCCACTAGTATAGGCCAACTGCTACAAGGGGGCTAGCAAGGGGTTAAACAAAATCGCTCAGCCATTCCTGACTGAGCGATGCGACTTGCTGCTATAAGTACTGCGGCGGAGGCTGCTCCGACAGCGGCCCGGCAGGCACCAGATAATAATAAAGCACACCCTCACCCTGCACATAGTACCAATGCCCGCCTGCGTCTTCCGCATGCAGGATTTTCCCCCCATAGCCGTCCGCCAGTTTTACAAGGTCCTCTATTGTGACCACGCGGATGCGCTGTTCAGGAGGGGGAAGGGGATAATCGCGCACGGCAACAAGGCGCGAGCCATAACGGAAGCGGATGCTCTCCACCTCACCATAGCGGGCAGCGCGCCAGGATGCCCACCCAACGGCAACCACCCCCCCCAAGGACATGGCCAACCCGACGAGCGCAAGGCGGCGGGCGGTGCTGACCGGCACCAGCGTGCCCAATATCTGCAGGCTGTTGGGTTCCGTGCGGGAACGGTAGAAGAGACGCTCCACCGAGGGGCGCAGAGGGTCCTCCGGCATCTTCTCAAAGGGGTCAACCTCAACCAGCCACATCTGGGTGTCGTTCAACCAGAAGGTGAGGCGGGGCGCAAAGTCATCGGCGAAGGGTTCGCCTGCCAGCGATCCTTCCAAATGAATGGTGGGGATGACGGTTACTATATAATGCGGGCGGTCCCTGCCAATCTGCGCTTCCAGTGCGTCAATCATGTCCTGCACAGCATTGAGGTCCAGCGTGCCACTCACAGCGAAGGAGGTGCTTTCCAGAGTGGTCTGCGGATGGAGGGCGATCACCCGTTGCCAGCCGCTATCATCGCCAACCCTGGCCTGCAGGTCATAGGTCGTCGTGAGGCGGGCAGGTGCATCAGCCACCAAATCGTATTCAAAGGTGAAGAGCACGCGGTCAACCACCGAGCGGAAGACGGGATCGCCGCTCTGCAACTGACCATCATCATAGACGGCCAGCGCCCCCGGCATGGGCAGGGAAGCCGTGTAGGAGAACCTGCCGACATGCTGATAGGGTAACTCTTCCCTCACCGTGCGTGAGACAGGCTGCCGAAAGGCAGGCACGCCCAACAGCACGGAAGCCAGCGCGAGCACGCCAAACAGTGCCAGCAGGTCTACCTGCCTTTCACCCAAAAAGGGGAAGGGCTGGGAAATCATCCTCTGCGCTCGGCGCTTGCGGCGGGCTTGGCCGCCCACCGGCGGTTCGGCAGCCGGTTGCGTCAGCAATATGATAGCACCTCCCAAGGCGGCAAGCAGTGCCAGCCCGCTCGGTGAGTGCAACCACGCCGCAAGCTGCCCCAGACGCGGAAGATGTAACCACAACTCACCCACGATGTCTTCCTTCAGGGGGCGGTAAGGGTCACGCCATGTATTGTTATCCCCTTGCAGGACATAGCGCAAGCCCTCACGGGCGATAATGCGGTGAATTACGAGGCCAACCCAAGGTTCGCGGTACGCTACCACATCCCCTACTTCATAGTCAGCGGCCTGCCTGACGATCACCAGATCGCCAGCGTGTAGGGTGGGCTCCATACTGTTGCCGCTGACGATCACATAGCCCGCCCGTCCGCCCAGCGGGATGGGCGCAAAGGCGATCCAGGCAGCCAGTGCCAGCACGAAGAGAGCACCCTTCAAGAAGTGCAGCGCCAGACGGCGGCCCATAATAATAGTGCCCCTTCCCCCCTCAAGGCCAGACGGCAAAAGGGCGCGGCCACCTTGACCGCGCCCCGCCGAGCCAACGGGTCATCTCTGACTACTGCAGCGCGATGACTTCCAGCGTATCAGCGTTGCGGACAGTCACCGTGCCGCTTCCGCCGCTGCCCACATTGCAGTACCACTCGCGCGTCCAGGCGCCAGGCAGGCCCGGCGGACGGGTGGAAGTGCACAGCACGTAGCCGCTGTCCTCGCCACCACCGGAGACGCGGGCATACACCTCGGCCTCCGCATCGGCATCCGGCGTCAGGTCAAAGGAGACATAGCCGACGATGGCCGGTGAGACGGAGGTATCGGGTGTGTAGTGAACCCGCTCTACCGTGTAACCGCTGATGGTGTTGCTGCCCTGCCCCGCATAGGTCGGCGGGACGGTGTTGGCCGCAGCGAGGGCATACACGAGCGCTGCAATGACTAGGAGCAACAGCAGAATGACAGCATTGCGCATGGTGAAAAAGCGTTGCATGATCATCCCCGCGGCCCTCCTCACTAGATAATCCTTACCCCTTGGCTTTGATATCTATTCTATTTAGGAATGGGATCAATTTGTGCCAGTTTTCGTGAAATTTTCATGAATTTTTAGCAACAGATTCGTAACAGGACGCCCTGCACGCCCTGCGCGGGGTGAGGCAACCCCGGCAGGGAGCGGTTCACGCCGCTGAGCACCTCAACCACGAAAAGCACAAAGGGCCTTTCGGCCCTTGCTCAACAGGGGAACATCTTGAAAACAGTGGGTAGATAAGGCTCTGCGGTGCCTACGGCGTTTCCGGAGTTGGCGTGGCGATCGGCGTCAAATCGGCGGGCGGCAGGGAAGGCGTCACAGGCGGCGGCGTGGTGGAGAAGGCCAGCACCTCGTAGTCTGTGATGGGAGGATCGCCGGACGAACACTTCACGCGATCGGCGGGCAGCCAGCCCACCTGAGAGAAGGTCTCCAGATCGTTGTAGGTCACCTGCACCCACAGCGCGTCCTCGCTGCGCCCGTTGATGAGCACTCGCGAGTCAAGCAACGGCGGCGCAGGTGGCGCAGCGGGGTTGGGCTCGCTGTAAACAGTAGCCATCTGAAAATCGTCCACCGTGCAGAGCACCGAGATAACCTTAATCACCACACTGCGCGAGACAGGCTGGCCATCTGCGCCGATCACGGTGAGGGTGAAGGCATGTTCACCGCGTTCCAACCCAGGCACGGGCAGGCGGTGGCGCCCTGTGCTTTTGTCGGCAGCGCTGAGCGGGAGATCGCCCCCTTGCTCATCGGTAAGGTGGATGTCAGTGGCGCCACTTACCCGCCAGGTGAAGAGCACCTCGCGGCGGGTGTTGTAAAGGACCTCCTCGGGCGTGGCAGCAAAGTCGTGGATCGCAGCGCTGGGGGTAGGGATCAGGCTGGGCGTGGGGCCAGGCATGGGGGAGAGCAGCGCGGCCTCCGCGGTGGGGGTGGCCTGCGCCGCAATGGGGCGCAGCAGCGGCAGCACATCCAGATAGATCAACGCGGCCACCGTTGCGATCAACGCCAGCAGGCCCACAATGGCCAACGGCACAGCAAGGCCAGCCGCCCACGCCAGCCACGAGGTGCGCGTAGGAGAGACATACTCGGCCTCCACCGGCGCCAAATAGCCCGCCAAGTCCAAAGAGCGAGCGATCACCGCAAAGCGCACCCGTTGGGCGCCCTTGCTGCCAGAGCGCGGGCGCACTTGCAGCCTTACCTGCTGTGTCTCGCCAGGGGCCAGGCGCACCTGTGAAGCCTCAAAGTGGTAGGAGAGCTGCCGCTGGCGATCAAAGCCCTGCAGCGCTACCTCAAGCGGCACATTCCCCTGATTCTGCACAGCAACCTGATAAAAGCCGTTGGTGCGCTCCGGCCGCACAACCATCCCCAAACCGGTATAACCGACAACATCTATCTCGCGCACGGCCTCCAGGGCGCTGGCCGCATCGTCCTTGAGCGCCACGCGCACGGTGAGCGGGTAGCGGCCGGGGAGGGTGTGGGCGCTGCGCGGCGGGCGCACGGAGATGGTGGCCTCGCTCTGCTCGTAGGGCATCAGCAGCATCTCGCGGCGGTTGACCGTCACCCATTCGCGTTGCGGGCCGCCCACCTCAACCGTGTAGAGCTGCTCATCGGCGGTCAGGTTCTCCACCACCAGCACCAGCTGCAGGCGCGCACCCGGGGCAACTGCCTGCTGGGGGATATCAAGGATGAGGCGAAAGGGGTGGCCGGGTTTCTCTACGGCGGTGGTGGTGGGTGCAAGGCTCACCGCGGTGCGGGGGCGCGCCTCGGGGGAGGAGAAAACCAGCATCACATCGCCGAGGGTGATCACATCCCCGTCGTTAAGCACCACCCGACTGTTCGGCTCTACCTGCTGGTCGTTGATGAATGTGCCGTTCACCGTGCCGAGGTCAACCAAATAGACGCGCCCCTCGGAGACGTCAAACTGAGCGTGGTAACGCGAGACGGAGGCTGAGTTGAGGACAATGTCGTTGCCGGGCTGCCGCCCCACCGAGGTCGTAGGGCGGGTCAGTTCATACTCCTCTACCTCGCCGCTTTCCGTATGGACGGTCACTTTGCCGAAGGCCATCTCTCACCTCGCGGCACTCTGCTTCAGAGATGTCGGATGGCTTCAGTCTAGCACGGAATGGCAAAAGGTGCGAAAGGGGGGATCGCACCAAAACAAAAGACGAAGGGCGCAGAGCATCCCTTTCTGCGCCCTTCGTCGCCCCCTGCATACTGCACGGTGCCACTAATAGGCGCGCGCAAAATAGGCGCGCCCCTGCGCAGGCCGACCGCACACCGCGCACGTCTTGCCTTCAGGGAACCACTGCGGGTTGAGGTCCAGCGGGAAGCAACGTGAGGTGGCTTTGGTCTCCTCCTGAATGCGGTCCTCGCACTCCGCCGTGCCACAGTGCCACACCAGCGCCCAACCATCCTGCACGATGGCCTTCAGCTCCTCGTAGGAATGCGCTTCGTGCAGGTTGGCATCGCGGAAGGCAGTGGCCTGCTGCAGCAAGCTCTTCTGGATGTCGTTCAGCGTCTGGCTGACGGCAGCGACCACCTCAGCGCGGGGCACCGTCTTCTTGCCTTCCTTGCCGGGCAGGTCGCGGCGGGCGAGCACCACCGTGCTTTGCTCCACATCACGCGGGCCGATCTCCAGCCGCAACGGGACGCCGCGCAGCTCCCAGTCGTTGAACTTAAAGCCGGGCGTCACATCGTCACGTTGGTCAATGTGGGTGCGGATGCCCACCGTGATAAGCGTATCACATAGCCCGAGGAGGTACTGCATGACGCGGTTGCGCTCCTCCGCCGTCCTGTAGATGGGGATAGCAACCACCTGGATAGGGGCTAAGCGCGGCGGCAGGCGCAGGCCCTTGTCGTCCCCATGCACCATGATAATGGCGCCGATCATGCGCGTGCTGACGCCCCATGAGGTCGTCCAGCAGTATTGGAGCTGATTGTTCTCATCGGTGTATTTGATGTCAAAGGTGCGGGCGAAGTTCTGCCCCAGGTTGTGCGAGGTGCCTGCCTGCAGCGCCCACTTGTTGCCCATCATGGCCTCAATGGTGTAAGAGGCATCAGCACCGGCAAACTTCTGCTGATTGCTCTTGCGCCCTTTGATCACCGGTATCGCCGCCTCGTTGATGGCGAAATCGGCATAAACATCCAACATGCGCAGCGTCTCCTCCTGCGCTTCCTCGGCAGTGGCGTGGGCGGTGTGCCCCTCTTGCCAGAGGAATTCCAATGTGCGCAGGAAGAGGCGCGTGCGCAGCTCCCAACGCACCACGTTGGCCCACTGGTTGATAAGCAATGGCAGGTCGCGGTGCGATTGAATCCACTGCGCAAAGGCATGGCCGATCACCGTCTCGGAGGTAGGACGCACCACCAGCGGCTCTTCCAGCTCCTTGCCGCCGCCATGTGTCACAACGGCCAGCTCCGGCGCGAAGCCTTCCAGATGCTCAGCTTCCTTCTGGATGAAGCTCATGGGGATAAAGAGCGGGAAGTAGGCGTTCTGATGGCCAGTGGCCTTGAAGCGCCGATCCAGCCCCGCCTGAATGTTCTCCCACAGCGCGTAGCCGTAAGGTTTGATGATCATGCAGCCGCGCACAGGGGCATAGTCGGCGAGGCCGGCCTTGAGGACCACGTCATTGTACCAGGCAGCAAAGTCCTCGCTTTTAGGAGTGACGCTCAGTGGGTTTGGGGATGCCATGCGGACTTTCTCCTCCGGACGGATAGATGACTCCATCCATTCATGAAACCAGCGCGCCCCACAGGGCGCAGCATGCTATAAGTTTACCGCATCCCTTGCGGAGGAAAAAGTCGGCACGGCAAGCAATAAGCGAGATCCCGATCGCCCATCACCCACGCCAGCCATCCGCTGCCAACTGTTCATCCAGTGGGTCAAGCAGCTCGCGCACTTTGGTGTCGTACCAATCACGATTGGTGCGATAGAAGTGGCGGATGGCTGGGCTGCTCAGGTAAAGATCCGCAATGTAGTCCTGCCACTCCGCCCAGGGGATATTCAGCTCAGGCGGGGTGGTCGTTTCCAGCACAATCACCATGTCCAGAAAATCCATAAAGAGCTCGGCCAGTGCCTCAATACGCGCTGCCTCGTGAGGATCGTCAGGCGGGGGCTGGTTGTCGTAAAAATATGGCCTGATCTCAGGGTGCTCAAAGAAGAGGCGGTCTATCTCCATCATCTGGATGGAGACATCCTTGTAGATGTTGCCCGCCGTCCCATAAGCCGAGTAGATGCTCTGGCGGGTCATCTCGCGCGTCTGGCGCACCACCAGCACAATGGTCAACACTACCGTTGCCAGGCTGAAGATCGCCACTATACCCTGCAATACGCTGCTGATACTGACCAGCACATTCAGATTCACCGTTCCCCCTTGGTATTTGGCGTTCAGCACACCAGATCGGCAAGCACGGCCTGCACCAGCGGATCGTTGGGGAGCAGGTCGTAGCTCTGAACGAGGAGAGCCCGCACCAAGGCGCGCAACTGCTCACCGGAAGGCACAGCAGCCTCGGCAAGCGGAATCCACATGAGGTGATAGTACAACACACCCGGCCCGCTGAGGTCAGGCGCGCGATAGTGTGGTGCACAGGCGACGATGACAGCCCCATGCCGTTCATAGAAACGCACGCGCCGTTGCCGCTGAACGGTCTCGTGCGGCGGCCCGTGATGGACAGCCTCCACCTCTAGCAGCAGGCCGGAAGCGCGTCCCTCGCTGCGCAGCAGGTCAATGAGATGATCCAGCAGGCGCCCCCCGATGCCCTGTCCCTGCAGGTCGCTGCGCACGGCCAGATACTCCAACACAACGGCCTGCGTGCCCTCCAGCGGCGCAAAGAGAGCCAGGCCCACCGCTTCATCGGCCAGCCAGGCCACCAGCAGGTGCAGGCTGTCTCCCTCCACGGCGGCAATGAGATGCTCAAATGCCACACGCTGCGAAGGGGGGAAGTTTGCCTCGTAGATGGCTCGCAGGGAAGCCTCTAGCAGTGGCCCAACGCGCTCCTCGCGGCGGATGACCAGCCGCGCAAGGTCAGCGCTCATGGGATGCTCCAGCGGCGGGGGTTAGCGTGGGAACCCTCACCGCTTGTGCCACGATCTCATAGTTGCCGGTGCTCACAAAGCCCACATCTTCGGCGAGGTCTAACGAGGCATCATCGTCCTCGGCCACAGTATAAAGGGGCGTGACACCCATCTGCAGCAGCTCAGCCACCACCGCCCGCGTCACCGCCCGCCCCCAGCCGCGGCCTCGGTGCTCCGGTTGCACCTGCACGAAGACCTCGGCGAAGATGGGCGAGCGCCAGTTGACCCCTGCCAGAGCAGCCACCTCATCCCCACGGCGGATCTCGGCGCGTGGGTTGCCCTCCCGATCGCGCCGCGTCTGCACAAGGGCATTGATCACGGGTCGGAAGCGGGACACATCCAGGCGCAGAATGGCATAGCGCACCACATCGCTGAGCACGAAGTAGGGGCGCACGCGCTCCAACAACGCATCGGTGAGGACGAGCAGGTAGGGGCGGCCCTCCAGCAGCGCGATATCAATCATCTCGGCGGCGGCGTTGTTGAGGCCACGCAGGCGCATGGTGATGAGAGGGCGGAAGAGGTCAAAGCCGGTGTAGCAATGGACCAGGAAGCCATCCGGCGCGCTGCGGGAGTCAAAATGTACATGTAGTGTGGTACGGCGAGGGTCATGATGGAGGGTGTAATAGCAGGCCAACGCATCCGCCGCATCAAACTCGTTGAGCAGCTCGCGGGCCAGGCGGCGCATCTGGGGGAGTGTAGATAAGGTAGATGAGAGCGTCATTGTTGGATTGACACCACCCCATTGAGATTTTCTTGCTACCCCGATTATAAACGGAGATGGCGCGCTGGCAATAGGAACACCTCAAGGATTACTCCCCACACCAGCGCCACTCAAAGCAGCGAGGAGGCTCTCGGCGGTGGCCTCCTCGCTGTGGCGCTATCCCGCCAGATGCTGGCGCTGGCATCTGGCAGCGTTGTAAGACCATCATCTAATCAATCTATATCAATCATAGCGACAGGTAGTGATGTTGTCAAGGGGGGCTGGCAGCAGAGCAACGCATACGTCGGGAAGATCAGCACCGCCCCCCTATGGAGAATTGACACTTGACTACCTACCTCACTTGGTCTTAAAATAGCCTTGTAAAGAGTGTATCATGGGCTTTCTTCCCCATTCTCAGTGGGGTGGAAGCCTCAAGTGTTTTTGAAAGGAGGTGATGCCAAGGCGATCGTGTGAGAGGGTTTTCGCCGGTTGCCTTTTGGGTTAGCTCCAAGAAGGAGGGGGTTCAGTGAACGCCATTTGGGTCCTCGTCCTATCTGCCCTAGGGATCGCTCTTGGCTATGGCGTTTATGCCAAGTCAATCGATCGCCGAATTATCCAGCCCGACGATGCCAAGGCCACACCGGCCAAGATGTACATGGACGGTGTTGACTTCATCCCCGCCAACCGGAACGTCCTCTTCGGCTACCAGTTCAAATCCATCGCGGCCCTCGGCCCTATCTTAGGGCCCATCATCGCTGTCCAATGGGGCTGGGTTCCGGCCCTACTGTGGATCATCCTCGGCACCTTCTTCATCGGCTGGGTGCAAGATTACAGCAGTATCATCATGGGCGTCCGCGAGGAAGGGCAAACCTTCGGCGCTTTAAGCTACCGTCTGGTCTCCCCCCGCGCCCGCAACATCCTGCTCGCCTTCATCTACATTTACCTCCTCATGATCATGGGGGCTTTCGGCATTCAGGTAGGCTTTAGGCTGCTTGCCAACCCAGCTGTCCCATTCGGGGTGATCATCGTCATCTTGGCAGGCATTCTGGCCGGCCAGATGACCTATAAGTGGAAGCAGGACATCATCCTCACCACAGTGGTCACTGTCGTCATCGCTCTGGTGGGCATTTGGGTAGGGACGCTGCCAGCGGTGAAGAGCTTCTTCAGCACTCTCTACGCCATCGGTCCCGACGGCACAAGCCCCACGCTCTTCCTGCAGGTGACGCGGGCGGGCTTCATCGGGAGCCTGCTGGTGGTCATCTTCTGCTACCTCGGGTCTGTCCTGCCCATCTGGCGTTGGGCGCAGCCTATTAACTACGTGTCTTTCTGGATCGTCCTGCTGGGGATTCTAGGGGGCGTTGTGGGGCTGTTGATCGCCCGCCCCGGCATGGGAGACTTCCCAGCCTTCACGAGCTTTACGACCGCATCCGGCCCCCTGTGGCCCATGCTCTTCGTGACTATCGCCTGCGGCGCCATCTCCGGCTGGCATAGCCTCGTCTCCTCCTCCGGCTCCGCCCGCCAGCTGGAGCGGGAAGGTGATGCCCTCTTTGTGGGTGGCGGGGCGATGTTCCTGGAGATGTTCTTCGCCACCATCGCTTTCCTCGCCGCAACGGTCGCTTTTGGCGGCTATCAGGGCTATCTGGATGCCGGCGGCCCTGCAGGTCCTGCGGCAGTCTTCTCCAAAGGTCTCGCCGTCTTCCTTAACGGCTGGGGGCTTGACGCCCTGGCAGGTGAGGGTTTCAGCGCAGCCTACGGCGCCGTCTTCCTCACGCTAATGGCACTCACCATCATGCACCTGGTGGTGCGTTTCATGCGTGTGGCCAGCGCCGAGACGCTGGGGGATCGCTTCCCCCTCCTGCGCAACACCCATGTGGGTAGCATCATTGCCCTCCTCTTCACGCTCCTGCTCATCTGGGTCGTGCCTTTCATCCAGATTTGGGGGGTGTTCGGCGCAGCCAACCAGCTGATGGCCTCTCTCGCCTTGCTGCTCATCACCCTCTGGCTGATGTCCAAGGCCAAGAACTACCAGTGGACCTTCTGGCCCTTCCTCTTTATGCTGGTCACCACCATCGGAGCACTGCTCTGGTCGGCCTACTCAGCTCTCTTCATCAAGCTGCGTGAGCAAACGGCCTGGCAGGGCATCGTGGCCCAACTGACCATCGGTGTGCTCTCCCTGATTCTGGTCGTGCTGGCCATTATCCTGGTGATAGATGGCATCCGCTCCATGCGACGTTATCAGGTAGAGCTGCGGGCCAAAGTGGCGAGCTAGAGGGCCCATCCCGCGCAGAAGTGGGGTGTGGGACGGGCTGACGGTCAGCCCGTCCCACACTGGCGGGGGAATCCAATGGTAGCAAGTCAACAGAAAAAGCCACTTTATCTGGAGATCATCACTCCCTTCCCTTCCACCATGGGCCCCTGTGCTCCTTGCGAGCGGGTGATGGAAGCACAGTTAGGGGCACAGGTGCAGGAAGAGATGGTGCAAGGCTACCCGCCCGAGCTCTTAGAGGAGTTCCAGCGGCTGGTAACCTGGGTGAATGAGATAGCCGCCCGTTTTGGGCAGAGCCTGCAAATACGGATGGTGGATCCTCAGTCCCCTGAGGGGCTGTGGAAGTGCCTGCGCTACGGGGTGCGCCGCTATCCGGCCTTTATTGTCCAGGGGCAACATCGGATAGTAGGATGGAACCCCACTGCCGTGGAGCAGGCGTTGGGTAAGGTGCAAGCGGAGCAGCGGTGAAACGTGAGATTTTGCGGGAAGGAATAGGCCCTCGGCTACGAGAATGGGGCCGAACCCTGCGGGACATCCTGTACGGGATGACCGTTTATGAGTGGGTGCGGGAGTTTGAAAAAGCACGGGGGGAAGTAGGGCGCATCTTCGCCTTGATCGTCTTCGGCGATCTGTTGGGGGTGCCCATCCTGCCGCCCTATTATGTGCTGCGCCTCTTGCCCTACGCTGTCCCCTACCTAGAGGGATGGCGACGCAGCCTGCTTCGGGAGCGGGACCTCACCGACCTGTTCGATCAGGAGATCGGTTAGGCCCTATAGCTAAGATGATCCATGAGACAAGGGAGGAAAGATGGCCAAAAAGGAAGAACGCGAAGAAAGACAAGGGGGAGTTCTTGACACCGTCAAGAGTGTTCTCTACGGGATGGCGGGGCATGACATGGCCCGCTTTGCCCTCAAGACACGGGGGAGCATGGAGCACCTGTTTATCCTTATCACCATGGGGGATTTGCTGGGCATCCCCATTCTGCCTCCCTACTACTCCCTGCGCTTGCTCCCTTATGTGGTTCCCCAGATCAGCACTTGGAAACGGCGTATGCTGCGGGAACGTGACCTGACAGACGCCTTGGCCTGATCCTGAACCCTGTCTTCCAAACCCATAAGGAGCTGTGATGTCTCTGAGAGCCGTGTTTGAGCAGCACCCCGAGCGTCGCTACATCATGTTTGGCGGCAAAGGGGGGTTAGGCAAGACTACCTTCTCAGCAGCCACCGCCTATTGGTTGGCCCAAAAGGGATATAAAGTGCTGGTCTTCTCCGTAGACCCGCAGGCTTCCCTATCCGACATATTCCAACAGGACATCTTCGGCAAAGGGCCTGTAGAGATCGTGCCCAACCTCTTCGCCCAAGAGATTGACGCTGACCAGCGCATCCGCGAGTATCAGGAGGAGATCCGTCAGAAAATCCTGAATATGTACGGCCTGGAGAAGGTGCCCGATGAGATTGAGGACTACATCCAGGCTGCCGCTGCCGAACCAGCAATGGAAGAGAGCGCCATCTTTGACCAGGTGGTGGATATCGTCATTGGCGGGGAATACGATTACTATATCTACGACCTGGTGCCATTGGGGCACGCGCTCTACTACCTGAGCATGGCGAGCGTCTACGATCAGTGGGTGCAGAAGATCACGAAGTTACGGGAGGAGATGGAGGAGTACGCTCAGGTAGCCGCCATCCTGCAGCGGAAGGACGAGCTGGAAGAAGACAAAATCTTGGCCGAACTGCAAGACATCCGCTATCGCATCAGTACGTCTTCCAGCATCCTGACCGATCGGGAAAAGACGGCTTTCTTCTTCGTAGTGGTGCCCGAGGAGATGATCCTCCTGGACACCCAGAAGGCTGCGGGGCTGTTTGCCCAATTCCAGGTGCCGATCTCCGGCTATATCGTCAACCGTGTGCTCCCGCCAGAACTGGAGCAGCTGGAAATCCCCGAATACCTGCGTCACCGCATCCAGATGCAGAAGAAGTACCTCGCTGATATTGAGCGCCTCTTCGGGGATCAGATATTGGCCTACATCCCAGAGTTTGAGCGGGATGTGACGGGGCTGGAAATGATTGAGCGCATGGCGGAGGCGATGTTCGGAGGTGCGGCATGATCAAGAAGTCTATGACCAGCTTCGTGCAGGAGCACCCGAGCCTTAAGTACCTCTTCTTCGGCGGCAAGGGGGGGGTCGGCAAAACGGTGATGGCCGGGGCGGCGGCGCTGTGGTTCGCCCGGCAGGGCCGGCGTACCTTGCTGGCCTCCACTAACCCGGTTCACTCCCTCAGCGGGCTGCTGGGGCAGGATGTTTTCGGCAAGCCGACGCCGGTGGAAGGAGTGCCTAACCTCTGGGCCTACGAGATTGACACGCGGGACACCATTGAGAAATCCAAGCGGGAGATCCGCGAGAAGATAGAGTGGTTTCTCAAATTCGCCGATGTCAAGACGCGCACCGATGAGTTCGTGGAATCGGCGGTGATGAACCCAGCCTTTGAAGAATCGGCGATGTTTGAGAACATGATTGATATCATGTTTGAGGACGCCTACGAGGTGTACGTCTTTGACACCGCCCCTACCGCCAACGCCCGCCGCCTGCTGGGGATGTCCAGCGTGTACTCGTTGTGGGTCAACAAGATGGTCAGAAGCCGCGAGGAGGCTATGAGCCTGCGGGAGCTGCTTTCCTACAGCAGACGCAAGCAGGAACGAGATCCGCTGATGGAGTACCTCCTCCAGTTCCGCGACCGTATGCAGCATGCCAAGGCGCTGCTGACGGATGACACCAAGACGGCCTTCTTCTTCGTCACCCTGCCGGAAGCACTGCCCATCGCCGTGATCCGCCGCTTCATTAACTGGTTCAACGAGTTCGGCATCCCTGTGGGCGGAGTTGTGGTCAACATGCTGGAACAGCGGCCAGTGGACGAGAATATGCCCGAGTTCGTGCGCAACCGCATTGCCATGCAGGCAAAGTACATGGAACAGATCCAGGAGACTTTCTCAGACGTGCGAGCGTTGGTTCCTCTGTTTGAGACGGAAGTGCGGGGCATTGAGATGCTGGAACGGACGGCTCACTGGTTGTTTGCTTAGGGTGTGGAGGAGCAAAAAAGAGAGACATCCCTGCTGGCCGGGGCGCTGGTGGGGGTGTCTCTTCATAAACAGGAGGCAGAGATGCCACACGAGCTGATGCTCATTCTGGTCGGGTTGTCCTATGCTCTCATCTTTCGCTTCCTGGCATGGGTGCGCGGAGAGCCTTTCTCCCTCCAGTTTGTACTGGAGGCGGTAAGCCTGACAGCCCTGGCAGCGGCCCTTGCGTTCCTGGCGGGGGTGCGTCTGGACCCCATCTTGTTCGTCGTGCTCCTTTACCTCCTGACCATGCGCGCCCCGCTGTTGGTGGACCTAGCAAACCTGATGGCACGCTCCGGGCGCTTTGGGCCGGCAGAGAGACTTTACGGTCTGGCCCGCCGCCTCTGGCCCGATGAGCCTGCGCGTCTGGTGATCGCGATGAATCAAGGGGCTGCCCTTATCCTGCAGAACCGCCTCCCCGATGCGCTCTCCATGCTTGAGGGGATATTGGAGGCGCCCAGGATCTCACCCAAACATGCCGCTGCAGTGCACTACAATCTGGGGGTTGCCTATCGGAGCCAAGGGGAGATACAGAAATCCATCCGGCACCTGACCGCCGCCATTGACATCCTCCCTGGCTCCATCTACGCTCAACACGCTCAAGCGATGCTGAAAAAACGCCCCAAGGAAGAGCCACCTCCCAGCTAGGGGGACGGCATGAGGAGGTCGCGCACCCTAACCGTCTGGAGGAGGTGTAAGCGGCAGGGTGAAGTGGAACGCTGCGCCACCTTCAGGGCCGTCGTCAACCCAGATGCGCCCACCGTGCGCCTCCACCGCCAGCTTGCAGAACGTCAACCCCAGCCCTGACCCTTTAGGGCCACGTTTGCGGCGCAGCACATTGCCCTGCACAAAACGCTCAAAGATGCGCTCGCGGAAATCGGGAGGGACGCCCTCGCCGGTGTCCGTCACCACCACCTCATAGTGGTCGGGGCGCGGTATGATGTCTATGCGGATCTCGCCGCCCTCAGGGGTATAGCGCAGGGCATTGTCCAACAGGTTGAAGAACACACGCTTGATCTTGTCAGCATCGGCCGAGACAGGCGACAGATCGGGCGGAGCGCGCACAATGAGCGTGATATTGGCTTCGGCAGCAGTGCCACGCAACACCTGTACCGTCTCCTCGGCCAACGCCTTGAGGTCCAACGGTTCCCGCAGGAGGGGCACCTCGCCCGCTTCCAGTTGATTCACATCCAGAATCTGCTCCACCAGCCGCAGCAAGGCATTGGCGCTGATGAGCGCCACCTCCACCGTTGCCCTGACCGTGTCGCGGTGCGGGTCGGGGGGTATTTGGGCCAGCTCCTCGCTGGCCAGATCCAGTCCAGTGATGACGCCCGCCAGCGGGCTGCGCAGGTCGTGCACGATCATGTGCGAGACTTCCTGACGATACGCCTCCAGTTCATACTCTTGCGTCACATCGTGCAGGATGAACAAATGGCCCAGAATCTCGCCATCATCGCCCTTCACCGGCACTGAAGTCTCCTCAATGGCGCGCATGGTTGGTGTGCTGAGCACGTAGCGCCGCTTCATCACCACATCGGGCGTTTCGCGGATGCGACGCACCAGCGCTGCCGTCTCCTTGAGCGCCAGCGCCTGATCCCCGCTGAAACGTCTGGCTAGGCGCCTCAGAACCCAAGGGGCGGATTGGCCTATATGCTCGGCGGCAGGGATGCCTAACAACGCCTCAACGCGTGGGTTAGCCAGCACCAGCTGCCCGTTCCGGTCAAACACAAGGATGCCATCGGTGACACTGTCAAGGATGGCCTGCAGGCGGTCGCGGCTGAGGCGCGTCTCATCGGCCAGCCGCGCGTTAGCGATGGCCACAGCAGCCTGTGCCGCCAGCAGGTCAAGGAAGTGCAGGGTATCATCGGTGAGGTTGGTGCGTTCCCCAAAGGCGATGTTGAAAACGCCGATCACCTCATTGCCACGCTTAAGCGGCACGCTGACCATCGCCTGCACCGAATCCCAGATGGGCAAGTGTTGCACATCGGCAAAGAGGGGGTGCTCTTTGGGGTTAGTGATAACCAGCCGCTCGCCGGTACGGGCGGCAGTAGCTGTGATGCCATGCGGGCGCGGCCTGGCAAACTCGCGGTCTATCTCCCCAGTGGTCCACAGGCTGGTGCCAAAGGTGAGCGTCCCTGTGGCTTGATCGTACAGGTAGATGTGGACGTCCAGCGCCCTGGTATGCTTCAGCGCCTCGCGGGCGATGACATGCAGGCTGTGTTGCAGGTCGGGGGCAGAGAGCAGTTCTACGGCAATGGCACGCAGCGTCTGAAACTCCCGTGCTCGCCGCTCCACAGTCTCAAAGAGGCGGGCGTTCTCAATGGCGATGGCGGCATGCTCGGCAAGGTTGGTGACAAAGCGGCTGTGTTCGGGGCGGAAGGCGTCCAGCCGCGTGCTCTCCAAGTTGATCACCCCCAGGGGCCGCCCATCCAGAATGATGGGCACAGCCAGCTCGGAGCGCACCTCTGGGCGCGCTGCAATGTAATCCGGCTCTTGGGAGACATCCGCCGCACACACGGCCTCGCCGAGGCGCAGGGCGCGGCCTGTGAGGCCCTCATCGGCGGGCCAGGTCTTGTCAATGGGATTCTCAGCGTTAAGACCGCGCCGCACTTCCATCACCAACTGATTTCTGGCAGTATCCAGCAGGGCGATCTCGGCCATCTCGGCTTCGGTAGCAAGCATGGCTGCCTCCGCTACCTGGCTGATCACCGCATGCAGGTCCAGGTGGCGCGTCATGCGTTGGGAAATAGCCTCCAGCGCCGAGAGTTCCTCCAGCCGCAGCTTGAGCGCTACATCGGTGCGCTCAAACAGGCGGGCGTTCTGAATGGCCGCCGCCGCCTGATTGGCCAGCGTGTGCGCCAGGCGCAGGGTAGCGCGGTCAAACTCGCGGGAGGAGGCATGCGTGCCGGTGAGGATCAACCCGATCAATTCATCATGCACCACCAGCGGCAGGCCAATGCCCGATGCCAACCCGAAGCGCCCCATCAGCCGCCGCTTATCCGCCGCCTGCGGCCCTCCGGTCGGTTGGAGCACCAACACATCGCCCTCGCGGATGGCGCGGGCAAGGCGCGGCAAGTCGCTCAGGCTGATGGACTGGCCAGCAGTCGGGTGTTCCACCACTCCGCCACCACTGCAGCTGAGCCATAGCTCGGCGCGCAGGTTTTGGCCGCCTTCGTCGGCCAGCAGGGCAATGCACATCTCCGTGCCCAGTACACGGTTGAGGCTCTCGGCAACGGTCCGCAGCACGCTGGACACCGAGAGCGAGGCATTAAGGATGCGGCTAGCCTCATAAAGGGTCTCTAGCGCGCTGTGACGCGCGCGCAGGTCTTCGTAGAGGCGGGCGTTCTGTACAGCAATGGCCACCTGCCCGCCCAGCGTTTGCAGCAGTTCCACTTCGTTCGGCTCAAAACGACGTGGCCGATCCCAATAGGCGGTCAGGATGCCAGTGATCTCATCGCCGCTGCGCAGCGGCACATCTATCAGCGACTGGATGCCCTCTGACTCAACAAAGCTCAGCAAGGTGGGATCCAAGCGCTCGTCTCGGCGCACATCGGCAATGGCGATGGCCTCGCCGCTACGGAGGGCCATCGCCCGTTTGCTCTGCCGGGCATCAATACGGGTTGAGACAGCATGATAGGCCTCACCCAATCCCACACTGCCCACCAGCTGCATGATCTTCTTATCCTCATCCAGCAGGAAGACGGCGGACTTCTGGCAGCCCATCACCTCCACCACAATCTGGCACAGTCGTCCAATCACCTCCTCCAGATTGAGGCTGGCGCCGACAAGCGCTGAGACACGGTTGAGCGTGGAGAGCTCGCTGGCCTGCCGCTGGCTTTGGCGGTACAGCCAAGCGTTCTGGAGGGCGATTCCCGCCGCCGAGGCGATGGTCTCTAACAGGCGCAGGTCATCCGCATCGTAAGCGTATTCCTGCGTGTAACTACGGATGGCCATCACGCCGATCGCACGCTCACCGGCCAGCACCGGCACACCCAGATAGCACCGAGAGCGGCTGCCCAGCGGCTCAATACCCATGCGCCGCGCCCGGCGGTACACATCGCGGGGCAGCAGCAACGGGCGGCGCGTGCGGATGACGTACTCGGTGAGGCCATTGGAGAAAGGACGTGTCCCACCTTCAATGCGCTGGCCATCCTCGTATTCCATCACAAAGTGCAGCGTCTGCGAGGGCTCATCGTAGAGGGCCAGGTAGAAGTTGGAGGCATCCAGCAGGCGGCTGATCTCGTTGTAGATCGCCGTCAGGAGGTCCTCCAGCTCCAGACGGGCATTGAGCGTCTGGGCGATGTTGTTCAGCGCCCGCAGGTCGGCCACACGGTCGCTGAGACTGAGGTGCGTGTGCGTGATGAGATACAGCAGCAGCGTGGCCAGCGCGAAGGGGATGATCTCCAGCAGAGCCATAAGGCTGGGAAAGGCAAAGCGCTCCGCCAGCAAGGGCGCAATAGGGATGACAATCAAAAGGCCGGTAATGACCACCGTTTGACCATTGCCCAACCAGAACTGGCGCAGGGATGCGCCATTCAGTCGCACCCACAAGGTGATGCCCGCCGCTGTCAGCAGGAAGTAGAGCACTGTGCACGCCAGCGCGACAAGATAAGCCTGCGGGCCGGCCTCAGCGGGATAGTACGGCCCGCCCAGCCGCTCATACAGCCAGCCGGTGGGGAGCAGGCCCAAGGCGTACAACCCGCTGTAGTAGAGCGCCTCAAAGAAGACAGCACCGCGGTAGGAGTGCAAGACAGGCGAGAGCGTGCCGATCAGAATGGCCAGTGGCAGGATGAGCACGCTGGTCAACACAGGGACGAGCAGGGCCGGGCGGTAGCCCAACACCAGCAGCGCCGCAACGAGCGTGGTATGGAGCATCCCTACATAGGCGCCGCCGGGCAGGCGCAGCGCCAAAAGGACACTGATGGTATGGAGGAGCGAGAAATACAGCACGGCGGAGCGGTCCACCGCATCCAGAGAGCGATTCAGCCAGAGGGCAAGCGCAGCAGAAACCATCCACCCCCCGATGGCCAGACCGCGCTGGGTCGTGCCCAGCTGGGGGCGCACGCCTGCCCTGAAGCGGTCAATAATCAGCGAGGGGATGTCCAGCTCAATCATGCTCTTCCAGCAAGGTGCCTGCTTTTCGTCGGCGCCAACGGATACGCCGATAGAACGCCCGCAGTTGATGAGGCGAGACCTTTTGCTCAAAGAAGGCCGCCGCTGCATGGCCCAGCGCCGTCGTACCCGTTGCCGCCGCCAACCCGGCGATCAGCCAGCCCGGCCCGGGAATAACCTTTGCCAGCTCCTGCGCGCCGTAGCGGATGGCCACGCCACCTGCGATAGCGCCCAGCAACTCACGGGCGCGCGCCGCGCTCATATCCTGCCCGTAGATGGCGGCCAGGCGCAGCAACAGGCGCACCTGCACCGCAACCAGCAGAGGGATGTCCAATGCGGGCACCGGCTCGGCGCCCACCAGCGCCGCCAGCAACGCTGACTCCCGCACCACACGCCGCACGGCCAGCGTCCGGAAGCGCGGCAACGCCCGCCCAATGGTGACCGCCATGTGCGGATGAGCGTCAATGACGGCTGGGAGCAGCTGTGTCGCAATGTTGGTGCCCTTCTTAGCCGAAATGGGGATGATCGGGGTGCCCAGCTGCTCCTCAGCACAGCGCTGCACGGCCTTCAGCTCGTGCCCGATAAGGTCAATCTTGTTCAGCACAGCGATCACAGGCAGGCCCAGTGCCCGCACCTCTCGATACAGCTGTACGTCGGAGTGACGCACGCCCGCCGCCGCATCCAGCACCAGCAGCACCACATCAGCATGATTCAGCGCAGCGAGCGCCCTATGGGCACGTTCGCTGCCAAAGGCCTCATCCAGCCCGGGCGTATCTACCAACCAGAAGGGGCCAAAGCGTTCTTCAACCAGATCGGTGGTGGTGCCGGGTACCGCCGAGACAGGCGAAATCCGTTGACCTTTGATCTGATTGAAGAGCGTAGACTTGCCGGAGTTCACCGGCCCAATGATCACCAGTTGAGCGCGCGCTTCCTGTGCTACAGCGGATTCAATGCGGCGCACGTCCAGGGATTCCAGCAGGTTGCGGATCTCGCGCAAACTGGTGGGCAATTTCATAAAGGATGGGCCTCGGGCTCTTTACCAGAGGGGTGGGGGCCGATATCCGCCATCCAGGCATCCCACCCCCTGGGGGGACACTCCGCTCGCCAATTCTGCTCGCCTCCCTCCTCCATAGCGAGGACGAGCAAGTACAGTTTCCACCTTAAGGCTATTGGCCTTCAGTTTAGCATAGAACGAAGGGGGTCACAATGTGGAAGGGAAAGGGCAGGGTAACAATTTGCTATCATCCCTAAGTCAGCGGCGGCACCTGATCCCGTGAGATAGTGTAGGTGAACGTGCGCGTGCCCCGCTCGCGGATCACCTGCGCCGGATTGCCGCCTACGATGGTGAAGGGCGGCACGTCCTTCGTCACCACCGACCCCGCCGCCACAACAGCCCCCTCGCCGATGGTGACACCCTTCAGAATGATGGATTGCGAGCCGATCCAGGCTCGCTCCCCCACCGTGATGGGTGCATCGCGCCGTGAGAAGGCCGGATCGTCCGGGTCGTGGTCAGCGGTGTAGAAGGCCACATCATGGCCCAACACCACGTAATCACCCAACGTAATGGGCGCGCTGGCAACGAAGAAGGCGCGCGGGATGGAACAGCCGCGCCCGATGGTGATGGCATCCAGCCGATCGCCGCTGAAGCGGCAGCCCATCCACATCACAGTATCAGGGCCGATGCGCATCCCAATCACGCGGCGGTAATACCACAGCCGCAGGCGCATACACGGCAGCCAAGCCACAACATGGTTGAGCACATAGACCTTGAAGAACTGATAGAGGAGCGTGCTCAGCCAATCACGCAGCTTCCGCATCGGATCCTTTGCTCCGCCGCAACAGGTTATCGCGCACCAGCGCCCAGACCTCCTTCACCTGCTCGCGCTCCAGCACATAGACTATCCCAGCGAAGGCTACCGCGCCAACCGCCGCCTTGACGGCCAATGTGACCACGATCCCGCCACCCACCACCGTGCCAAGCGCATAGGCAGCGGGGGTCAGCGTCAGCAGCAGCAGTGTGGGCAGCAGATACAGCCGCAGACTGCGTAATCCCAGATGGCGCGAGGTATACCATTGGGCCAGCACGAAGCCGGTGATCTGCATCACGCTAACAGCCAGCGAGGCCCCTACCCCGCCCCAGTAATACACCGCTGGCAATGCCACGACGATCAGGATCAGCGCCTGCACCATCAGCGAACGCTGGAACTCCCTCTCACGGCGCACGGCCAGCAGCAGCTGTGCGTTGTTCTGGAAGAGAGGGCGCGCCAGCACGTAAAGGAACATCACCCGCAACAGGAGTGGCACCGGTAGCCACTTGGGGCCGAGCAGGATGAGCATGATCTCCTCGGCAGCGGCAAGCATGACCACGCTGGCCAGTACCACGATGCGCACCAGCAGCCACGTGGTCAGCTCATAGGCGCGGCGCAGCACCGCCTGTCCGGCGGCTTTGCTCTGGGCATACATAGAGAGGGCAATGCCGCCGATCACGCCCGCAAACAGGTTCATGGGCAGGTTGGCCAGATAAAAGGCCCGCGAGTAGTATCCCAGCGCCTTCTCACCGCGCAGGTTGCCCAGCAGCCAGTCGTCAAACTCCCAGGTGATTTTGCCCAACAGGCCGCTCGTCCACAGGGTGAGGGCAAAGGAGCGGATATCACGGGCGATGAGGGGATCCCATGTGCGGGTGGGACGCCAGCCAGCGGCGATCCACGATCCAACCCCCAGCACAGCGACCGGCACAGCAGCATCCAAAAGCAACGCCGCCAGCGCATACCCCAAATAGGCCGCACCGATGGCCAGCAGCGCCCCCGCCAGTGCGCCGATGAGCGTCAGCCGCGTGAGCACCTCCTGGCGGATGTCACGGCGCAGGATGTACTGCGGCGTAGAGGTGAGCGCGAAGATCACCCGCACACCCAATAGGGCAAAGATGGCCTGCCACACCGCTGGCGAGGCCATCTGTGGGATGACGAGCCACAGCACCAGCGCCACCAGCACACCAATCAGCGCTGTGCTGACCTCAATGGCGTACTGTGTCACCAGCCGCGCCTGCTGGCGCTCAGCGTCGCTGATCACCACTTCCGGCAGTTCCATGCGCAACAGGCTGATGAAGGACACCCAGGCGCTTGCCAGCGCCACCACGCCGTAGTATTCAGGCGCTACTAGCCGCGCTAATAGGGGCGTCTTGATGATGCCGATCGCCACCAGCGCATACTGCCCCGCACCGAGATAAGCCGCGCCGCGCATCACGCGGCGGGCGAGCGCCTCCCTCTGCGCGGCATCAGCGGGGGTTGCGGAGGAAACATCAGGAGGGGCGGACGTGTGATTCAACCCTTCTGTGCGGTAGTGTGCCACCTCTCAGCCCGAGGCGGGCGGCTTCGCCGTCGGGCGCTGAGCCACCAGCTCACGGATGTGCTCAATGAGGCGAGAGGTCGGCACGGGTTTGACGAGGTACAGATCGGCACCTAGCTCAGCGGCATAGGTACGCATCACGTTTTGGCCATGCGCGGTGAGGATGATGATGGGCGTATGTGTCCCCTCACCCTCTTGGGCGCGCATACGGGCGATCACATCGTAACCGTCCATACCGGGCATGGCCAAATCCACCACCACGATGTCTGGGCGCTCTTCGCGGAAGAGGCGCAGGCCCATATCGCCGTCCGTGGCGGCCAGCACCTCAAAATCCGGCTTGTTGAGGCCGAGCTTGAGCATGTCCAGAATGACACGGTCATCATCAATGAGCAGGACGCGGGTCTTGGCCATCCTCAATGCCTCCCGTAGGGCAACCTCTCAAGACGGCGGGGTGCGGCGGCCCGCCACCGCCAAAAACAGATACCAGCACCCCAGAAACAGCATGTATACATCCCCTATCCACAGGACGATGCGCCAGCCGCTGCGCAGGGGCAGGTTCATGAAGAGCAGGATGACGGTGAGCAAAACGACCGGCCCCAGCGCCATCAGTGCGGCGAAGAGCAGAGCGCCCACACCCAATCGCCCACGCACCACAATGAACGTCTGCCAGGCGGCGAAGAGGAGGAAGAGCACCCCCACCACGCGGTAGACAAGGGGCGGCGCAAGCGAGGAGCGCCCCAACAGGCCGTCTACAGCCGCAGGGAAAAGGCTCAGTACGGCCCCGAGGAACCAGTTGAGCACCATATCACCGAAGACGATGCGCCTCAGTGTGAAGGCACGGGCCTGTTGCACATCCACCATGGCAGGGCGTTCCTCTGTTCCCAACTGGACTGTCCACCAGTATAGCACGGGGTGTACGAGGGCGGAAATGGTACTCTCTCCCCGCCGTTGCGCACAAGGAGAAAAGCCATGTTATCATTATCCCATGCTGGCTGGAGCATCAAAGGGAGGTGAAGCATGATCAAGATCGCCACGGATTCGGTCGCCAACCTGCCCGCCGATGTTGTGCAGGCGTTTGGTATTGCGGTGATCCCAACTTACGTCTCTTTCGGTGCAGAGACGCTGCGTGACGGTGTGGACATCACCCCCGCCGAGTTCTACCGGCGGCTGGTCGCCTCGCCACAGCTGCCCACCACCACCCAGCCCTCGGTGGATGACTTTGAGCAGTTCTACCGTCGCCTGCTGGCGGAGCATCCCGGGGCGACGATCCTCTCCATTCACCTCTCGCACCTGTTCAGCGGCATCCTCGCCTCTGCCCAACAGGCCGCTGCGCGCCTCTCTGGGGCCGACATCCGCGTCTTTGACACCCATTCTGTCTCCTTAGGGCAGGGGTTGATGGTGCGCGAAGCAGCAGCCATGGCTGAGGCTGGCGCCGATGCCGAGGCTATTCTGCGGCGGCTGGAGGCCATGCGGGCGGGGATGCAGTTCTACGCTGCGATGGACACACTGGACTATCTGGCCAAAGGGGGGCGCATTGGCCGTGCCGCTCGCTTGCTGGGCACCCTGCTGGATATGAAACCCATCATCACCATCAAGAACGGCGCTGTGGATGCCTATTCGCGGGAGCGTAGCCGTGCCCGTGCACTGGAAGCGCTGCGCAACCTGCCGCTGGAGGTTGCACGGGGCAAGAGCGGGTTGCATCTGGCCATCATGCACGCCGCCTGTGAGGAGGATGCTCGCGCCCTTGCTGAGAGCCTGCGCACGGTGCTCAGGCCGCAGGTGTTCCTCTTCGGCGAGATGGGCCCGGCACTGGGCGTATACACCGGCCCCGGGGCCATCGCCGTAGCATGGTGGGCGCCGGCGTAGGGAGGAGTAAAAGGGAGCCTTGTTCCTATTCCCACCCTCTTCCTCCTGCATGCGCAGAGAGGGACGCTAACCTGATAGACTGGAGATTAGTATGATCAAGATCGTCACTGACACGCACGTCAACCTGCCGGAGGAGTTCGTCCGTGAGCATGGCATTGCACTTGTACCCGCCTATGTGATCTTCGGGCAGGAACAGCTGCGCGAGGGTGTGGACATCACCACCGCCGAGGTCATAGAGCGGCTGGACCACGGCGCTTCTTTCCCCAAAACCAGCCAACCAACCCCCCATGACTTTGAGGAGGCCTACCGCCGCATTTTGGAGGAACATCCCGGAGCCACCATCCTCTCCATACACATCACCGGCGCTTCCAGCGGCACGGTGTCCTCCGCCCGGCGTGCCGCCGAAAGCTTCCCCGAGGCGAACATCTACGTCTTTGACACGCGAGCGTTTTCCATCGCACAGGCGCTCATGGTGCGCCAGGCAGCGCTGATGGCGCAGCTGGGTGAGACGATTGAGGCCATCCTGACATGCCTGCGTGACATGCGCGACCGTGTGCAGACCTTCTTCGTGCTGGACACGCTGGATTATCTCTACAAAGGCGGGCGCATGGGGCGGGCGACGCATCTGGTGGGCACGCTGCTCAACATCAAACCTGTGCTGACGGTGAAAGATGGCGTGATGGAAGCCTACGCCCGTTTCCGCACGCGCACGCGCGCCTTTGAGGCCTTGCGCGATTTGGTTCTGCGCGCCGGCGAAGGGGTGCGCAGCCTGCAAGTGGCAGTGGGCTATGCCGTTCACAAGGTGGACGCCCAGCGGCTGGCCGACGAGATCCGCGAGAAACTGCGCCCTGCCGTGCTGCTGCTGACCGAGATTGGCCCGGCCCTGGGTGTCTATACTGGCCCGGGCGCACTGGGCGTGGCGTGGTATGCGCCACCTGACTGACTGGACCCATCCTGACGACAAGGACAACCCTCATGATCCATATCATCACCGATACGACCGCCAACCTCCCGCAGGAGATTCTGGACACCTACGGCATCCCGCAGGTTCCCCAGTACGTGCACTTTGGCGAGGAGACGCTGCGCGACTCGTTTGACATCAGCCCAGCGGAGTTTTACGCCCGGCAGGCTGCAGCGGATGAGCTGCCCAAAACCAGCGCCCCTTCCCCCGCCGACTTTGTCCCGCTCTTCTCGCGCATCCAAAGCGAAGACCCCCGCGGCACCGTGTTGTGCATCCACCCCAGCAGTGAAGTGAGCGGCACGGTGCGCTCGGCGCGGTTGGCCGCTGCTGACTTCCCTGATCTGGACATCCGCATCTTTGACACGCGCTCCGTGTCGCTGGGGCTGGGGCTGATGGTGTGGGAGGCCGCCCGCCTTGTGCAGGCTGGTGCCAGCGCCGAGGCTGTGCTGGAGCGCCTCAAACACATGCGCGATCACACGCAGACCTACTTTGTAGTGGACACGCTGGAGTATCTGGCCAAAGGGGGGCGCATAGGGCGAGCGCAGCACCTGCTGGGCACCTTACTGGACATCAAACCCATCCTTGCGCTGAGGGATGGCGTGGTGGAAAGTTACAGCCGCGCGCGCACGCGCAGCCGTGCCATTGCCGCCATCCGCGATCTCGTCATTCAGCAAGCCCAGGGGCAGCCGCGCCTGCAATTGGGCGTGGCCCACGCCGTCTGCGAAGCCGAAGGGCGGGCATTGTACGAGGAACTGGCCGCTGCCCTCAACCCTGAAACGTCCCTCTTTGCCGAGATCGGCCCATCCATCGGCGTGCACGCTGGCCCGGGGACGCTGGCTGTCTGCTGGGTCAGCCTGCCGGATTGACCCCGCAAGGAGGTTCTTGAAGCGATGGACGACGCCCTGCTCTCCCCTACTGCCTTCCTGCGCAGCCGCTGGCGGGGAGACCTTCCCCATGCTGACCTGCTGGCCGAGTACGAAGCATGGTGGTTTGCCGAAGGGCAGGCCATCTCCGACGCTGTGGATCGGCTGGGCACCCCGTGGTTGCGCATGTACGATGCGCTGGGCCGCCGCGTGGATGAGGTGCAGTATCCGCCTGAATACTGGGCCATGCTGCGGCAGGGCTACCGTGCCGGCGTGATCTGGCGCTGCTTTGAGGAAGGCTCGCTTTTGCCTTTCTTCCTGCTGGGCTACGTCACTTGCTTCTTTGACCCCGGCCTCTTCTGCCCGCACACCGTCTCGCTCTCCACCGCCATCCCGCTCTCCAAGTACGGCGCGGAGGAGGTCAAGGCGCGCTTCCTGCCGCCCATGCTGGCCCGCGATGATTCCGTGTGGCAGGGCGCCACGTGGATGACCGAAGTGGGCGGTGGCTCAGACCTCGGCGCAGGTGTGGAGACAACCGCCCGCCTCATCCGCGACCTGTGGCTGCTCACCGGCGAGAAATACTTTGCCAGCAACGCCCACGCCGATCTGGCTGTGGTGGCGGCGCGCCCAGCGGGCGCTCCGAAGGGGGTGCGCGGCTTGGCACTCTTTCTTGTACCGCGCCGCCGCGCCGACGGCTCGCTCAACTTCACCATCCGGCGGCTCAAGGACAAGATCGCCACGCGCTCGGTGCCCACCGGCGAGGTAGAGTTGCACGGCAGCGAGGGTTACCTGCTCGGCTCGGCGGAGGCGGGCATCTACCTCATCTTGGAGACGCTCAACATCTCCCGCGTGGCCAACAGCGTAGGGAGCGTGGCACTGGCCCAGCGCGCCCTTGCCGATGCGTTGGCCTTCGCCCGCCAGCGCGTGGCCTTTGAGAAGCCCATCGTGGAGCACCCCCTGCTGGCCCGTCAGATTGCCGAGCGCGTGGAGGGGCTGCATATGGCCTATGCCCTCGCCTGGGAGGCGGTGGCCCTGCTTGATGAGGTGTGGCGTGAGACGCCGCGCTACTCCGAGCGCTACCACCTGTTCCGATTGATGGCGCATCTGGCCAAATACTGGACGGCGGAGTTCGCCGCGCAGACGGCCAAGTGGGCTATGGAGGTCTATGCAGGTGTAGGGACGCTCGCCGAGAACCGCGTGGAGCGCTGGCTGCGCGAGGCGATGATCCTTGCCATCTGGGAGGGCACGCCGCACCGTCAGATGCTGGACGGGTTGGAAGCTATGGAGCGCAAAGGGGCGCACCGCCTGCTCATGGAGTATCTGGGCCATCGTGTGGACCCGCAGGAAGCGGAGGCGCTCATGGCGCAGGTGGAGGAGCATCTGGCCCTGCCGCAGGAGGAAAAAGAGGCCGGCATTGAGCCGCTCTTCCGTGAGGTGGCGCTCTTCACGGCGCGGGCATTGCTGAGAGATTAGCGTAGGGGAAGCGGAACGCTTTAGCAATCTCCGCGCCTCTAGGGGAAGAGCCGCCATGCCGCACCCATCGCCGCCTGCGAACCTGACTCGCCGCACCTTTCACCGCACTGCCCTGCTTGCGCTGGCAGCCCTGCTCAACGCTTGCCGTCCTATGCTCCCCTCGCCCACGCCGATCCCCTCCCCCGACCCGCTCCCTACGGCAACATCCCCGCCACCAACTTTCTCACCCACGCCCGAACCCGCCACCATGCCGGCGGCCTCGCCTACCCCTACCACCCTCACCACGCCTGACGGCCTGCTACGTGACCTCCACACAGCCTACCGCGAGCGTCTGCGCACCATCCTTGACCAGATCGCCGACCGCCACGTGCGGCTGGTGGTGCGCCCACTGGGCCATCCTGCGCTGGAGATCAACTTCGGCGGCGGCGAGGTGCAGCGAGCAGCCAGCACCATCAAAGCGCTCATCCTCATCTACGCTCTTTTCAGGGACCCCACGCTGGACCTGCGCGGCCCCTCGGCGGGGCGACCTGCCTCGGATGCCTACCGCATGATCGTCAGTAGCCACAACAGCGCTACGGCACGCGTGCTGATTGCCGCCGCTGGAGAGGATCGCCGTGAGGAGGCGCTGGATTTATTCAACGACTTTGCGCATCGCGTATTGGGCCTGCCGCCGCAACTGGGCCTCACACAGTGGGATTACTGGCCCACCACCGGTCTGCGGGCGCAGGAGGTCCGTGAGCTGCCCAGCGAGGAGTTCCCGCAGGGTGTGCCCAACCCCATCACCCTCAACGCGCTGGTGGATTTTTACACCCTGTTGGAGACGCCCACCGCCCTGTATGAGGCAGCCGAGCGAGCAGCGGACCTGTACGCAGAGCGCTACCCCTCGCGTCAGGCGTACATTGATGCCGCGCTGGAAGCTGCCGAACGCGCTAAAGCGCTGCTTGCCATCCCTGATCCCAACTACGTGACACCACTGGAGAAGGCGCTGGAGGCAGTACGGAGGGCGCATCCCTCCCTTGCCTTCACCCTGTACGGCAAGAACGGCACGCTCTCCCCCGCTGATTGGGACATCCCCCGCTGGCACATCAACGAGGCGGGCGTGGTGACACTCTCACAGGGGCGGCGCGTAGGGAAGTTCGTGCTGGCTTTCTCCTCCGCCTCGTTCCACACGGCGGCCTATCTGGATGCAGCGCTGGAATACTGCATGGCGCTGTTCACAGCAGAAAGATAATCCCAGCAGGCAATGCTCTCATCTCATCGCCTATGGTAGCCCGCCGAAGTGCAGCCCCGTGGAGTACGGTGGATCGTCCAGCGGGACGAGCGCATACACCGGATGGCCGTCGGGGCCGGTCATCATCCAACCGCCCTCAAACTGCTGCCATTGGCTATCCAACGGAAACTCCGCAGTGGTGGCCCAGCCGAGCGCATCGCGGATGAAGCCGTTGTTGCGCCAGAGCTTGCCAAAGCCGCGTATAGGCATGATCAAGCCCTCCGGTGGGGTGAGGCCGATATCGCCTTCCGGCTCGCCTTCTTGATAAGTGTCAGGCAGCCGCCACCACGTATCGGTGAGCTGCCCCTGCTGGATGGCCAGCACGGAGAGGACAAAGATGCTGCGGTCGCTCTCGCGCCAGAACATCACCCCATGCTCATAGAACTGCATCACACCATGCACGGTCTGGGGGGCACCCACCGGACAGCGCAACATCTGGCGGAGCTGGGCAATGTTCTGCCACGCCGGCGCGAAAGGCATGGGGGGAGCTGGGCACACATCACCCACGTCGGGGATGGCCGGCGTAGGCGAAGGCCCGGGCGTGCCGATGGGCAGCGTGGGCTGGCGCAACACCACCACCGTTGGCAGGGGAACGGTGGGGGCAAAGGTGGCGGCTTGATCGGGCTGCGCGCCCGTTGGTGGGGGTGTGGGGGAGAGGGCAATGGTCGCCAGCAGTTTGCCCGCCGTAGGCGGGAGGTCCGCCACCTGCGGCGTGGGCTGTGGGGCACAGGCCATCAAGGCGGCCAGCGCCAGCGTGAGCGCTAACCCCAGGGGCGGTATAATATGGCGTGTGTAAGGGAAACGCTTCATGGCGTCTCAGTGTAGCAGAATCGGCGCTGCAGGGCGAATAAAAGGAGCACCCATTGGACGAAACTATCACCCCCCTACCGATTGGATCGGAAGCGCCCGACTTTGAGCTGGTGGATGTCCTCTCCGGCAAGACGGTGCGCCTGAGCGGGCTGCGTGGCGCCATTGTCGTCCTCAACTTCTGGTCGGGCGAGTGTGCATGGTCGCGCCTGTACGATGAGTACTTCATCCAGCGTGCGCCGCGCTGGGCACAGCAAGATATCTGGCTGTTACACATCAGCAGCAACGCCAACGAAGAGGCTCAAGACGTGGCGGAAGCGGCGGCGGAGCTGGGCGTAAATGCCCCCATCCTCTACGATGGAGATCAGCGGGTGGCCAATGCCTATGGGGCACAGACTACCCCCCATGTCTTCGTCATCGCCCCTGACGGGCGCATCGCCTATCAGGGCGCAGTGGACGACCGCCGCTTTGGTCAGCACGAGGCGACGGTCAACTATCTGGACAGCGCCATCGGGGCGCTGCTGCTGGGTGTGGAACCTGATCCGGCGGAGACGCCGGCCTATGGATGCACCATCGTGCGGGAGTATGAGTAGCAGTCAGCTTCCACCGTTTTCAACAGCGCCGCAGCCATTGGATAGATAAAAAGGGGGATAAAAAGGGGCATAGCTTCTGCTATGCCCCTTTTTGCCGATAGTAAGGCTCTACGTTACAATCTGCACCAGGAAGCTTACATCGTCAACGATGAGCTTGCCACCCGAGGCGGCGTACTCAACCTTCACCTTGACGCTGGTGTAGTCCTTCGCCGCCACCGCGTCAAGCTGGAACTGCTGGTAGGCATACGTGCCAGTGGGCAGGTTCAGCGTGAACTTCTCCTTCGTCCCATCGGTGTAGGCGAACTGCACCGTCACCCGCGCTATGGCCCCCGCAGGTATGCTCTTCCCTGAGGCCCACAGGCTCAGTGTGTACAGATCACCTGCCAGCCCGCCGCCTGAGGGCGTGTAGGTCTGCTGGAGCTTCTCCCTGGCGCCGGTACTCTGCAGCACAACCGCACAGCTCCCGGTGTGAGCGTAGAACTTCCCCTTGGCCGGATTGTCGCACTTGCGCATGGACTTGCCCGACGGCGTCTTGATCTTCCAGAAGTCCGGCACCTTGTTGCCATCGGCATCGTCCTCCATGCTGCCGTTGTTAAGCAGTACGTCACAGATGGTGCCGTCGTCGCTGGTAAGCCACGGCGTGAAGTCAAGCGTGCCGATTGTGAAGGGGTCATACTGGACGCTATCGCCAGAGCCGGGCCCTTCGCCAGAGGGGCCGTCCGCCGCGTTCCACCAGTTGTATTCAAACCCAAGCTCCCAAATTGAGCCGCGGTAGTGGAACCCAATCGCGTTGCCGATGAAGCAGTTATTGACGGAGCCGCTTGAGAAGCTGGTGTCGTCCGCAAGGAAGACACCCGCCACCTCATTATGCGCAAAGAGGTTGTTGCTCAGCCAGTGCGAGTTTGCACCTATCCCTGAGTCGCTGATCCGCAGACCCCTCCCGTTGGCATAGTTGGCGAACGCCGCCGCACTGTCGGTGCCGATGAAGTTGTCGACGATCGCGATCTGGGCTGGCGTGGCATCGGTGGTGAGGATGGCAATGCCGTCGTTGGTGTTATAGCCGATGGTGTTGTTGAACACCGCCGTGCCCCTGTCACCGCTCTGGATGGCGTTAAACCAGATGCCGGTGCCGTTGCCCGCGTTGATGCCGCCCGGCCCCACGCCAATGAAGTTCCTTATAATCGCTGTCCCCGTGACGCTATTGTTGCCAGAGATGTAGATGCCAGCTTGGTTAGCGTTGCCAATGAAATTGGCCCCAATCAGGGTGCCATCGCCGATGGTGGTGCTGTCGGCACCTTGACCAATCCAAATGCCATAGTCCATGCCCAAGGATGTGCCATCGGGCGCAACGCCGATGTAGTTGCCGGTGATGAGAGTATCGTCAACGCCCTCGCCATCTAGGAGGATGCCGCGTGGGCAGCGGCCGATCGTGTTGCCATTAATGATGGTGTCTGTAGGGCTACCGGCTCCAGTTGTGTTCAGATAGATACCCCTGCCCGAGCAAGGGGCAGGAGCACCAGCGGCATTTAGCCCGATCCAGTTGCCGACCACGCTGTTTGTGCCCGCAGAGGACCAACTGGCGATCTCAACACCAGTGTACGTATTGCCGATGACATTGCGCTCCAGTTCGTCGGAAATGCCGTCCCAGTTGGTGCCCACAAGGTTCTGGCCGGAACTCTGCCGCATGAAGATGGCATTGACGATGGAGAGCGGTGTGGTTCCATCGGCACCGAAGCCAAAGTAGTTGCCCGCGATCACATTCTCATTGTTGGCGTTGATATAAACGCCGAAGCCCCCACCAAAGACGTTGCGCTCGGCAAGGTCTTTGCTGCCATCGCCATCCGTGCCAATGATGACCCCGCTGGCGTTCAACTCAATGGCCACGCCGTAATTTGTCGTCCCTACGAGTGAGGTGCCCGGACCGTTCACTCCCACGTGGTTGCACTGGATGCGGTGCCCGCTGCCACGCCTGACGCGCACGGCTGCGCTGATGGGTTCCGCAGCGGGATCAACGAGGCTCAGCCCTCGCATCGTTGAGGAGCCTGAGGCGTGGTCAATGTAAAGCCCGCCGCCGCGCACTTCCACGCGCATGTACGACGGCGCTGAGGAGGTCGCGCAGACGTTGGTGGGTGCTGTGCCATACTGCGGCTGCGTGGTGCCGTCTATCGTCACCGCCTCGGTGACGGTTGGCAGGTTGCCACTGAGGGTGATGATGCACACCCCATCCGCTCCGCACTGCCCGGCGGGGATGTTGAAGGCGATCGTGTCCAGCCCCGCCGTGCCGGAGCCACAGTCGCTGTTGGCAGGGGCACCGTTAGCGGCGAGGATGGCCTCGCGCAGCGTGCAGGCTCCGTCAGCGGTGGTGTTGTCCGCTGTCGTGGTAACGGTCAGCGTGGCAGCGTGTGCGGTAGGTAGGGGAGAGAGAAGCAACGCCAGCCCACACACAACAAACAAAACACCTATCTGCCGCACCACCGGCAAGATAGCTTGCTTACCCATATTACCCTCCTTTCCCTAGCTACCCTGCATCCTTATAATAGCACAATTTTTAGGATCTGTGAAAGAAAGTGCAAATGGCAAAAATCAGGGGGCAGAAGATGGCCGGCGAGGATCGTTCCTCCGGCAAGTCAGCCATTTTGAAGATCAACTAGACGCAGGCAAAACACAAAGAACACGGAGGTCCTGAGGCCTCCGTGTTCTTTATAGTGAGAAGATGCGGTGATCAGCTGCCCGTCTGGGGGATGGCATAGCCGTAGGGGCAGGGGCCAAAACCGCCGCCCATGTGCCCCATAGGGCCCCTTCCGCGATTTCGGGCAGCCTGCTGCATACGGCTTAGCATCCAGTTGGCCTGCTCCTGCGTGATCACGCCATCGGCAACGGCCTGCTGGATGGCAGCTTCACGGGCGGCCCGCATGGTTGCCCACACGTCCTCAAGCGCCACGCCTTGCTCAGCAGCGATCTGCGGTAGCTTCTTACCCGCTGCGATCGCCGCCTCAAACTCCTCAACGGTGAGGCCC